>QMCD01001980.1_pt1 | contig 22524 bp, 21 predicted proteins | sample 1821841 | NCBI WGS metagenome assembly QMCD01 (sample SAMN01991225, study PRJNA193472) | Termite gut metagenome, whole genome shotgun sequencing project. | isolation source: worker | host: Macrotermes natalensis
CTGACATGACAGTGCAGCGAATCGCTTTGGCTTGTTTCGTGGTTTTGGTGAGTCACGTTTTTCAGACGGAAATTCTGTCTGCCCAAACGGTGCGCTGGGGTTCGCCGCAAGTGGCAATGCCGCAGTCGCCGATTGTGCAGGTGCAGCATCAAACGCCGATCACGCCGCCTGCCACCCCACGCGTTGATATGGACGTATTGGCACCGGAATTATCCACGCCCTCTCTGCGAACCACCGCGCCGCCCACCGGGGCGACCAACGATTTGGCTCTGCCAACGATGCAGCCAACAATACCGGGAGAGGTGATGCTGGATGACGCCTTGCTCCAAACTCCCGATGCGGCCGTCATGGTGGATACGGATCGGTTCGGCAGCGAACGCGGAAGAGTGGGCCTCGTGGGTAAAAACTTTATCTGCCCTGATCAAATGGGAACGAAACCCATCCGGGAGATTTCTTTGGATATTCGGCCAAAATCGATCATCAACGGTGTCGTCCTCAATTTGCCGGAAGAGTGCCCTGTGATTATCTCCTCGGACACGGAGCGGGATTTTGGGCAAACCTGTTTTCAGTGGACAGCGGCGGCCCTCTGCACAAAAGGTTCGTATTTTGAAGATGTTCAACTGGAACGCTATGGTCATTCCGTTTGTCCGGCCTTACAGCCCGTCATCTCCGGAACACGTTTCTTGCTGACCGTGCCTCTGTTGCCTTACAAGATGGGCCTGACCCCGCCGAACGAATGCGTTTATACTCTGGGTCATTATCGCGTTGGCAATTGTGCACCGCGTCAACTTGACCCAATCCCCATTTCTCTCCGTGCGATTCTTTTTGAAGGGGCGGCCATCGGCGGAGCGGTGGGTCTGCTTCCGTGATGGGGGCGGGGGCTTTGGACGGGCCTCAACCTAACGGACCAATTTTATGACCAAACGAGCTGTTGTCCTTTTGTCGGGCGGTCTGGACTCGACAACCGCTGCCGCGATAATCCGCCACGAAGGCGGCGAGCTTTTCGCCTTGACCGTCGATTACAATCAACGTCATCGCATCGAAATTCAGGCCGCCCAGCGTGTTGCAAACTGGCTCGGCGTGAAAAAGCATGTGATCATGCCCATCGATGCCAGCGTTTTTGGTGATAATTCCCTGACAAGTTCGCTCGAAATGCGCAAAAGTGTGCCGCGCGAAAAAATTGGTCAGTCGATCCCGAACACCTATGTGCCAGCCCGAAATACCGTGATGCTTTCACTCGCACTCGCCTTTGCGGAATCAACGGATGCGTCGCGGATCATCATCGGGGCATCGCAAGTGGATTTTAGTGGCTATCCCGATTGTCAACTTGACTATTTGGACGCTTTCAATCAGTTAGCGATTTTGGCGACAAAACGGGGACGGGATTGGCTTGCATCGCAGCAAACATCGCAACAAAAAAACGCGGTCGAACATTCTCGTGACAACGCTAACGTGATGCCGCCCATCGCGGTCGAAGCCCCTTTATTGGACAAAAGTAAGACAGAGACCATTTTGCTGGGACTCGAACTGGGCGTGGATTATTCTCTCACGCATTCTTGCTACGATCCCATGCCGAACGGGTTTTCATGCGGAAAATGCGAATCGTGTCTTCTTCGTTTAGCCGCCTTTCAAGCGGCGGGATTATCCGACCCATTGCGGTATGCGTGAATAAGGTACGCTACCTTGTGGAGCGTGTCAAGCGGCGAGGCGTCACCGAGCCTGTCATCCCAAATGACACGAAAATGATTCACGCCCGGCAGTGGTTTGACCGCACTGAGTGGCTCGGAATTCTCAACAATGTTGCGGCAAAACAAATCGCTGCGCACCCAGTGCAATGCCCCTTTTCTGTCGCAAATTTGTAGCGGCATGGTTCGGCAAACGCGTCCACAATTTTTTCTGTCCAAACCTTTTGTCAAAGAACTGGCACGCCAAAAACAGTGTTCGGAACAGAAAAGCGGAATGCGTCCAACAAGGATTTGTTCCACTCGCTGTGCAGGAATGGTGCGCAAAAGTTCTTCCTGCTGACGGGGCGCGATGTCCCAACCCAGCGTGATTCGCGCCGCTCCCCAGTCGAGAGTTTGCTGAAACGATAAATCATTGACGACATTGAATGAAAAATCGGCGATGGCGGAAATGTCGTGTTCTTTTGCTAAACGCAACTCTTCGAGATTTCGCGCAAGAATTCCGTTGGGGCGAGCATTCAAGATTTTTTTCACTAAAGATGTTTCGCCCGGCTTGATCATTCGGGGCAATACAGCAACAAACTCCGCACCTGTTTTTTGTACGACGTGTGCCGCGTGACGATAATCCACAAGGTCACGAAATTCGCCGTAAAAGGAACGCAGGCCAGTGTCAAGGATTTCGTGTAATAATTTTTCGTTCTGGAAAAAATCGATGCGGTCAAGTTGAAGATGCAAGACCGGTTTGGTGAACAGACTCTGCCGTTCTGTCGCGGTTTGAGCTGACGAAATTTTCGCACGTAAATCGGCAAGCGATTTTCCAAAGACGATCTGGGGTTGAGGGGATTTTGCCGTATCCGTTTCAACATTTTGAGCATCCAGCCACGCAATGATTTTTTTTCGCAGGCCCCCCAAGACGCTGAGTGGAATCATGGGCGAATTTTCGATGGCGGCATTGATGTCGTGCAAAAAATACCTGGTCCCGCCAAGCCGCCCCAATTGTTCCCGCAAAACCTCTTGTGTGAGGGCGTGTTTCTTTGCCGCCTCCAAGGGAGAATCCGATTCAAAATTTTGGCAATGCCGAGTGTTGTTTTGAACGGAAACGGTCACGAAAAGCGGCTCACCGGTTTTTGCGCGAACACGTAGCGTAACGGGAATCTTGGCGGCGTTGTTTTTGTCAATATCTTTCCGGTAATTTTCAAGTGTTTTGCGAATTTCCCGTTCGCGATGAGGATCATCGGTTTTTCGCACCATTTGCCCAGCGTGAACACAACGCTCATCAATGGAATGGTTGGCAAACGTCAAAAGCACCTTGGCTCCTGCATCCGCCGTTTTGACCGATTCACGGTGACGGATCATTTCGTACACCCGCCCGCCTTGCGAATTTTCCGGTTGTTCAAGATTTTCAAACAGCACGCCGTCCCCGCGTTTGACCGGGGCGGACAACAGCACCACCGCCGCATCACGGCGCACTTCAATCACCTTGCCCAGTTCCGAACCACGATGAGATTGAATGTTGCCCGGCACGAGCTGGCGTGGATTGACTCCTTCAAGCCAGCCGGTTGAAAAACCACGCGAAAACGTTTCTTCAAGCCGCTTCGGATACGCGATGGGCCGTTCTTGAGTCGGAATGCCGGTCGCGTTTTTAACGATGGCAGCATTTTTGGTATGAAAATCGATTGCGTCACGATAAATTTTCGTCACCTCAGCGACATATTCCGGCGGCTTGAGGCGGCCTTCAATTTTAAGTGCGGCAACTCCCGTTTCGATGAGTTTCGGCAGAAGCGGCAAACTGGCCAAATCGCAGGGGCTTAAAAGTTGCTTGCCATCCGCAAGATGTTCGCCGGTTTGTGCGTCACGCAAGCCATACGAAAGGCGGCAAGGCTGGGCACAGCGTCCCCGGTTGGCACTGCGTCCGCCGAGTGCTAAACTCGCGTAACACTGACCAGAAAAACTCATACAAAGCGCACCGTGACAAAAAACTTCAAGCGGCACGCGCGGCCCGATCGCGTCTGCGAGCCTTTGAATCTGCTCTAGGGTCAATTCACGGGGCAAAATCACACGCGAAAACCCCAAGTCGCAGGCCAGTTCGATGGCGAGCCGGGAAGTCAAACTCATCTGAGTCGAGGCGTGGAGGGGCAAATCAGGGCAAAAACAGCGAGCCAGTTTCGCCACACCAAAATCTTGCACGATAATCGCGTCTGCTTGTGCCGTGGCAATTTGTCGCAATAAATCTTCGACGGCTGGCAGCTCATCGCCGTGAACCAGCGTGTTGAGAGTCACGTACCCTTTTTTGCCCTGCCGGTGGAGCCAACACATCGTCGCCTCGAGATTTTCGAGCGGAATATTTTTCGCACGGGTCCGGGCATTAAAAACGGTGTCATTTTTCGTGCCCGCCAGCCCAAAATAGACGGCATCCGCCCCGTTTTCGATGGCGGCGTACAAACATTCTTCGTTCCCCGCCGGTGCGAGCAATTCGATTGTTGTTGCAGAAGGTTCGAACATGGGCAAAAAAGTTTATTGCAACAAAAACTCCACGGCGTTGTTAGAAGGGGACACGTGAATCATCTCCGGGGGGGGTATAAGCGAGAAACTCATCACACTCCAGCAAACAAATCCGACGAGAGATACCGTTCGCCCGCGTCCGGCAAAATGACGACGATGGTTTTTTGCACAAATTGCGGTTGTTTGGCAATTTTTGTCGCCGCGGCCACCGCCGCTCCACTGGAAATGCCGCTCAAAATGCCTTCTTCCCGCGCCAGTCGTCGCGCAAAATCGATGGCTTCGTCGCTGGATACCGGCTCCACAAAATCAAGCAAGCTCAAATCCAGCGTTTCTGGAATGAAGCCTGCCCCGATGCCTTGAATTTTGTGCGGTCCCGGCTTGAGAGGCTGGCAAGCCAAGTGCTGTGAAATCACCGGACTTTCGGCGGGTTCCACGGCAACGGCGGTCACCGGTTTGTTTCGCGTCTGCTTGAAATAGCGTGTCACGCCGGAAATGGTTCCGCCGGTTCCCCCGCCCGCCACGATGACATCGACCTGTCCCTCCGTGTCCGCCCAAATCTCTGGCCCGGTTGTTTCTTCGTGAATTTTGGGGTTGGCCGGATTTTTGAACTGTTCTGTCGCAAAAAACTTGCCGGGATTTTCGGCCAAAAGTTGCTCCATCCGCTTGACCGCGCCCGGCATTCCTTCAGCACCAGGCGTGAGAATGAGCGTTGCACCGAACATTTGAATGACTTTCCGCCGCTCCAAACTCATGGTTTCGGGCATGAGGATCGTCAGCGGAATCCCCCGCGCGGCGGCGGCGTATGCGAGGGCGATGCCGGTGTTGCCACTGGTTGCTTCAATGATTTCCACGCCGGGTTTGAGTTGTCCCTTTTTTTCGGCTTCTCGGATGATGTTCGCACCCACACGGCATTTTACAGAGTAGGAGGGGTTTCGGCCTTCAATTTTCGCCAACACCGTCGTGGTTGCTCCGTCCACGATTCGGTTGAGTTTGACAAGAGGGGTGTGACCAATAGCGCAGGCGTTGTTTGCAAAAAATGTCATGGGGATGCTCAAAAATTCTTAAATAGGGACTCGCAAAACACGAGCGGCATATCATGTTGACACGCGTGGTTCGATACAAAACAGTTTTTTGCGAAACAGCGTGACCACCAAAATGTCACAGACGAGCAGTGTGACGCAACCTCCAATGGCAATGGCATACGCGCCGGGCAGGTAATCGCGCAAAAGCCAGGTCACAAGGATGGTAAGTGAGTAGGATAACAAACATAGCCACGTTTGATACCACATCATTTTATTGACAAGCATGAGATACCATAGTGCGCTGCCTACCGACGCAAAGACGCAGGACAAACAAATCACGAGCAAGATAGGCCAGTCGCCCGCAAATTCCGCCCCGAAAATCGGCATGATCCACGGTGAAGCCAGTGCCACACAGCTTCCCATCCCAAAACTCAGCGAGATGGCCGTGAAAAGGGATAGTTTCGCGTACTTGAGATACAATCGCTTGTTGCCAGCGGCCAGACTTTCGCCCAATTTTGGCAAATAAACGCTGAACATCTGCCGCGGAATAAACAGCATAATCGTCAAGATACTGCTTGATGCGGCAAAAAGCCCCACTTCGGCCATTCCTCCCGGCCGGGAAGCAATCAGGGTTTGCGAAAACCAGCCTGAAAACGCGGCACACAAACCGCAAAGCAAGATGGGAACGCCGGTCTCTTTGAGAATGCCAAGCTCTTTGTAAGCTGTCAAGAAAGCGTAATGAATCTGGTGCTTTCTGGTGTTACGAAAAATAAAGATGCTGTTGAGCAAGCAGTTTATCGCGGCGGCGATGGCGGCGGCAACCACCGCTCCTGACAAGCCATAATACTCGGCTCCAAAGAAGTAAATCGGCAAGGCGACGAGGCTAGCGCAAACTGCGGAGATTACCATGCCTTTGTAATCCTGAAAGCCCAGCATGACCCCACCTTGAGCCCCGGAGAGAGCGAGAAAAAAGAACATGACCATCCCGATCCGCAGTTCGCCGGTCAAGTGGGGAGCTTTGAGCATGACCTGACAGATTTGGGGAGCGAAAACCACGAAAACGGCGCAGGTCACCAGCGATGTGATGGCAGAAAACAGATAGACCAGCGCAATGATTCGGCCAACACGTTTTTTGTCTGTTTTGAGTAATTCGGAGATGTATTTGACCGATGTCGTGCCCACCCCCATAGCGGACACGGCCAAAAACATGTCGGCGGTCATGCGGACGATGCCGAACTCACCACAAACGGCTCTTCCGAGGCTCCGCGTGAGCAGCACAAAAGCGAGGAAGGTCAACCCTTTGGCCAGCGCATTTCCGAAGAGCGTCCACGCGGAATCGCTGAGCAGTTTCTGGGCGAGGGGCGAGGTGACGAGTTTCACCGCATATCGCTGGGCGGTCGCTTTGATGTGCATGGAGAGGGAAGGAACAAGGGCATTAGGGGCGTATTTTTTTGAAGCGGCGCGTCTAATTCCGCGAGAACCGAGATAAAAATCGCCGCAAACCCTGTTTGCAGCCACGTAAAAAGCCCCACAAACGTGTAGTCAAAGGATAGTGGTTAAAAACAAGGAAACATTTAGCTTCGGAGTGCTTTCGAAACAATCGAAACTTTGTTCGAAGATAATACCACCGCCCCAGCCAAGTTTTGGGCTTACCAAGAGAATCGACAATACGATACATTTCAGAAAAAAACGCCTCGATACTCTGATGCAATTTTGCAGCATCAAAATCGTTACCTACCATTCGCTGCATATACTTGGTTCTATCCGCAGACTCACAACCAATGCGTACCATACGGCGGAAAAAAATCACATCATCGCAATAGCATGTTTTCTCACGTATCTGTATTTCAAAAAGGACAATTTCATCACAACCACTGCATGGAAGCAAGCGGCTGAACGGCTCTTCAGTTTTAGCCCAACGGAATAAGGAATAAAAGCTCGCTTGTGCGTCACAATTTAATGAACCAAAAGCGCGTACAAACGCGTTGTCTGAGGAAAGATACTTCATGCCAAGACGAATGAGAATCGGCATTAATTTCTTTGTTATGTCTTTTCCTTCGACATCAATATTCGCAAGTCTTCCCGCCGCCTGAGCACAATCCGGATTCGCCTTCAGCGTTTCTTTCAGCTTCCGGTAGTAATTCGGTCCAACAACATCATGCCCACCCATCGTCGCGAAAAATTCCGTCTTGACGTGCTGGATGGCCTTGAGAAAACTACCCACACTGCCGATGTTTTCCTCATTTCTGATGTACAAAATATGCGGATACTTTCCCGCAAACTCGCGACAAATCGCTTCCGTGCCATCTTCAGAGGCGTTGTCGATCAAGACAACACGATCCACCTGTTCGACACAAGATTCCAAGCACTCACGAAGAAATCGCTCTTCGTTGTACACAGGAATGACGAGCGTGATTTGGTCAGGAATGAGTTCTTTATTATCACTGGATTCTGCTATAGCGTATGCGTTTGATTTTTCCAGATCGCCGCCTTTCAACCCTGCGGGATTCAAGGCTTGTCGGTACGACGTTTCCGGAATCTCTAAACGGCTTGAGTATACAGTTTCCATTTTCCTCAATTTTTGTTTGTTGATTGTTTGTAATAGCGGGAGAGCGGAATCGTACACTGCGAACAGTGTTCAAGCTCCTGCATTTTTCCAGCTTCCGTCATGCTGCGATACTTTTGGAAAATCGGACCATTATAAATCTCAAGAGGATCACTTTCCAAAACATTGCCCAATTCAAAGTAGCCGTCATCATCTGCACAACAGAGACCAACATTGCCGCTGCTGTAAATGATAAATCGTTCCCACAGGTCGATGCAACGCAAACCTTCTGATGGCGGTGTCAATTTTACGTTTGTTGTGCCAAAAATCTCCAAATCATTGCCCCAATTGTGAACATCAAAGGCGAAAACATCATCATTGCGTTTTTCTTTGTCCAGTATCCCAGACCAATAGTCGCAGTATTCCGGCCACTGCTGGGCATTGCTTTTTTGGCGAATCATCCGAAGCACCGCGCGGGTTTTGTAGTCGCCCTCATTTCGCATTCGGATAAAATTCAATACATTGCCTTTGACGACATCAAAATCAACACCATTCCGAATCGATTCGTGTGTTTCCTTATCAAGTCCATCGACACTGCAAATGATCGTATCCAAACCGGCATCAAGCAAGCTTCGTCCCATGTCTTCAGACAAGTGCGTACAATTCGAGGCAAAGCCAATGCCATGAAATCCGAGAGTTTTGGCAATTTTGACTTTTTCCGGTAAATCTTTGTCCAACAATGGCTCACCGCATCCATGTAATGTCAGGAACTCCATCTGATCCTTGAACGGCACGCATTTTTTTAGGATTGTCTCAAAGTCAGGCACGGACATTACGTTGGGTTTCCGCTTCCATGTTTTGATCGTACACATCGAACACTTGGCCGAGCAAACACCATTGATCGTTTCAATTTGCAGATGTTTTGGTACAATACCTGTCTGTCTGTCTGTCATGTTTTTTGCGTTCCTGTTCAAAAAGGTTCTTACCTTACTTTTTTCAAATACCCATCCGGGGCGACCGTGATGAGGATTTTGTTTTCGATTTCGCGGTCGATTTCAAATTCGTCATGGGTTTTCAAAAATTCCCACACCGCCGTTTTGGGGTTATTGCCTTTGTCCCACGGTCGATCGGGAAACGAACCGGCAGGCATGTCCTCAATAACCGTATCAAACACAACACAATAACTGCCCTTGCTGACCAGCGGCGAATAAAGTTCCAGCTCCGCAAGAACATGATCATGCGTATGATTTGAATCCAATACCAATAAAATGTTTTGATAGGGTTTTGCAAATTCCCGTACACGCTCCGCCATTTCCGGGGCGATGGCCGAACCTTCAAACATGGTGATTCGCTTAAACATTGGATGTTTTTCGATTTCCATGCGATTGTGCATGCGAATATCAATGTCGATTCCAAGCACATGTCCATTGTTGCCGAGCAGTTCCAACATGGACGCATAAAAAATCAACGACCCGCCATGAGCGATACCTGTTTCGATGATCAAATCCGGCTTGACATTCCAAATGATCTCCTGCATGGCAATCATATCTTGTGGATACTGGATAATCGGGCGGCCCAGCCAAGAAAAATTGTAGGAATATTTATAGGGTGCGCCTGCTCGCATCCACATTTTTGACATTCCTTGCAAATCGGTGTCTTTTCCAAGACCTTCAATATTATGTTTAACTTCAACTTGAAATTCTTCAATGGGATTCATCAAGATAGTCCTTCCAGTAGGTAGATTCTGAACAAATATATTTCACGCCGTCTTTTCCGCAGTTGGCAATCAAATCAATGATGGAAACATAAGGCGTAAATTCCCCATGCAATTGTGGATAAGGCTTCTTTTGGTAATTGATATAGTGAAATGCGGTACTATTCTCTTCAAACTGCGCATAATCAACATAGTTCAAGGCTCCCAAGCCGCTGATGTAAACCGATGCCTGAAATGTTTTGCAAATGTCAACAAGTCGTTGTGTACTTTTGCCCGGAATATTCAATTCTGAAGACCTAACAAACTTTCGGTCCAGCTCGAAATAATCGACCACGGTTTCAACGGAATGAATCGTCAAGTCCGCCAAGTTTTCATGCTGTTTTTCATACACGGTCTCTATAAGTTCCACAACATCACCGCAATATGGTGCTTTGGAGTAATTTTCGTGAATCAAACTGAAATGCTTTTTTTTCCAGTCTTCCGCATAGGATACCTTGATTTCTTTGATCGTGGAAATTTTTCCTTGATGCTGTACAGGAATAGAAAGCCACTTAATACCATTCTTGGTTTTGATTTGAACTCTCGTATAAAAATTCTTGCCGGTTGGCATTTGGACATCGTCATAATGCACGAAAACATCTGAAAGCCGCAACTGTTCAAACAGTCCGACCCAAGGAAAAAACATTGGTTGTGAGATGACGATGTTCATGGATTTTCTTTATCACGGAAGTGTGTAAAAACAAACATCCATGTAGTACAAGTTGTATGGGATATGTAAAACTTTCTTCTTGATAAAGCCAAACTCCTCCACCGTTTGCCATTCAAGGGGATTGCAATAAACCATATATGCCTTGCGTTTCTTGCGCAAGAGACTTTCCCGCAAATGTTGCGCAAAGCACCGCATGATTTCAGCAGGAAAGGGATTAAACACCCAAAACACGTTATATGTATCCAATTCCCCGATCAATTCTGCGGCATCGCAACAAAATAAGTTATCGGTAGGAACGTTTAGTTTTCTAAGGTTATCACGGCAGGCGTTGTAATAAAATTGGTCGATTTCAACTCCACCGAGTTTGCCACCTCCTTCTGCCTTAACAAGTTTCAAACGATGGGCGAGATACAAACAATACCCCTTACCACACCCAACATCCATAAAATTGACTTCCTGCCTTGGAATATCCAAGGCATCCATGGATTCGATAAAAACTCTCTTTGGGGTCTTAACCGTATCACGTGACAGAGGAGCCCCGTCAGATTCCCGGTCAAAATTCACACCCAAGCGATTAAACCTGATTTTCTCCAGTCCATAAAAAAAATTGCTCCACCATCGTACAACCAGCGGCACTTTCTTGCGCGGCGGATAGTTATTGGGAAATTCTGGATTCTCTTTGGTTTCATCCATTGTTGTGCTCGCATTTTGCCGGTAAAGGTTTGGCGGGATTTCCTACATAAAAAATCTCTGTATGCTCAACATCATTGACAACAACTGCACCTGCACCGATTTTCGAGTGATTTTGGAGAGTAACATAATCCTTTATCGTTGCACCGATTCCTATAAAACTACAATCACCAATTTTCGACTGCCCGGAGATATGAACGCCACTCGCAACAAAACAGCCATCGCCAATAGTCGTGTCATGGCAGATATGACTATCTGTATAAATAAAACAATTATTTCCTATCTTGGAATACATATCCAACGTACATCCGGGAAGAATTATGGTTCCAGCACTAATTTTCGCCGTTGGGTCTGCATAAACTGATGGATGAACGAGTGTGGGAAAAGGTATGCTGCTCGAAAACCGTTGAAATACTTCGTGCCGATAATCCATGTGATTATAACCTACGCCCACGAGCAAATAATCAAAATGTCCTTCTCCAAAAAGCGACAAAACATCGTTTTCATTGCCCAAAATACGGTATCCAAATCTTTCTTTGCCACACGCGAGAAAGTTATCAAAAAAACCAACAATTTCATAATTATCTAGTTCAGCATAATGTGCAATGATTCGTCCTAGTGCTCCGGCACCAATGATTGCTAAACGTTTCATAAATTAAGTGCCTTTTTCCGCCGCTTTAAAAACAGAACCGCCCGACGATCCCAGAATACCGATTTTCATAATATTTTCTCCACCACTTCCACAACCCGTTTCTGATCATCCGGTGTAATGTCGTGGTAACTCGGCAAATTGATCGCTCGTTCGGTGATGTCGTAGGCAACAGGATTTTTGTCCGTTCGATCGAACATCGGAAGCCAACTCAGCGGCCAGAAAAAAACACGACCATCAATGTTGTTTTCCTTGAGTCGGGTTAGCAGTTTCTCGCGGTCAAAGTTGCATTCGCGGTCAAACACCAGTGTCGGCATCCAGTTCGTTGTGCCGGGTTTTTCCGGGTTCATGCTCACACCATTCATGCCGGCAAACAAACGTTGGTACTCCAAAAATATCTCGCGTTTTCTTGCAATCAATTCGTCGATACGTTCCATTTGGGCACAACCAATTGCCGCTTGCACGTTGGCCATGCGATACTTGTAGCCAATGACATCGGCCCAAAACTGTTTTGTCGTGCCTAGCAAGCGTCCATGATTGTTGAGGCCTTTGACTTTCTCGTACAAATCCACGTTGTTCGTCACAAACATGCCGCCTTCGCCGGTGGTCAGGGTCTTTGTCCCATGAAAGGAAAACACGCCGAAATCACCCATCGAACCAGCCCGCTCGCCGTGATAAATCGAACCAATCGCTTCGGCAGCATCTTCGATCAAATAAAGATTGTGACGATTGGCAATGTCTCGCAATTCGTTCATTTCACAAAGATTGCCATAGAGGTGAACGGCCACGATGGCTTTCGTTTTTGGGGTAATGGCCGCTTCTACTTTCACGGGATCAACACACCAAGTGTCGGGCAACACATCGACAAACACGGGCTTGGCTCCGAGATAGGTGATGGCCGATGCACAGGCAAGCCAATTGATGTCACCCAAAATCACCTCATCACCGGCCTCTAAACCCAAGGCTGCGTAGCCCAAATGCAACGCACCGGTACAGCTCGACGTTGCGTGGGCAAACTTAACGCCCAAGTGTTCTTTGAATTTTTCCTCGAAGTCTGTAATACAATCGTAACACTTTTCGCCCCAGCCGGTTTCCGCCGCTTGGGTTGCATATTTCACTTCGAGTGCCGTGATAGACGGCTTTGAGTAATGTATTCGATTCATGTTGTTCATGCACAGATTCCTTCAAACGTATCCGTCAGCGGCGGATGTGTCTTGTCCCGATCTGAAACCACCGTCGGCGGGACAGGCCAGTTGATACTCAACTTCGGATCGTCAAATCGCAGGCCGCCTTCGTTGTTGGCGGCGTAAAAGGCCGTCACAAAATAGGTGATTTCCACGTCATCACTCAATGCCTGAAAGCCGTGCGCAAAACCTTCGGGCACGTATATCATGCGGTTGTTGTCCGCCGTCAGTTCCACGCCCGTCCACTGCAAAAACGTCGGCGAATTTTTGCGAATGTCCGCGATGCAGTCCCAAATTTTTCCACGTAGGCATTTCACGATCTTGATTTCACAGTCCGGCGGATTCTGAAAGTGCATTCCGCGAATCGTGCCCGCCAGTTGCGTGTACGAATGGTTGACATTGACTATCGGCTTTGCGTGGCCGATGGTCGCCAGTTCCTTCGCACAAAACAAGCGAGCGAAACGCCCACGCTCATCGCCGCGAGGTTCTAGCTCAATGGTATAAGCACCGAAAAGGGGAAGGGAGTGGAAGTGCATGGCTGAGTCATCCGCGCGGGCGAATCATTGCTGCTACTATTTTCTTCTTATACGTTTGATGAGTCGATCAACGGCTTTTTCCGCATAGAGTAACAGACGTTGCGAAAAATTGCGTAAATTCGGCGTAAGGTACAACTCCTTGGGAAACTTGGTACTATCCTCTATATCGTCCAGCGGGGACATTCCTGAGGCCATACAGAAATGACAAACTGCTCCGGGTTGCCAACGTTCCAGCTTTTCGACAAAATCGGAATCAAAAATGTTCGTGATTTTATAATCGGCATGATCTCTTTCGATAGCACAGCAAGTCACAACATTGCACTGTTCATCAATGGTCAAGTCACTAAACAAGCGACAACCGGTTCGTGGATGTTTTTTGATTCGTTCGTTGACGTGATACAAAAACAGATCACTGTCGGCCTCTTTCATTTCCTCTACGGATAAGTCATTGTTGACATACTTACGATATGTTTTCGGTGTATTGATATACGATACGTGGGGCTGTACGAGACATTCAGTTTCTTCGCAAATTCATACAACGGCAAAATCTCGTGGAGATTAAACTGGTATATGTGGTGCGTTATCGTGATAGCTTGCGTGTTGTACTTTGCCTTTTTTGCCGTTTGGACGATGGATATGATATTCGACTTTACCTTTTCCAAATCAAATTGGTGGATTTTATCATAAGATTCCTGAGAAAAACCGCACATAGAAATTCTAAGCGACGCCAACTTTTTGAACCATTCAGGCTGATAATCAATGGGTTTGCCGGCATTCGTGCTGATATTGTACGACAAGCCGTGTTTGTTTTGTGTGATGTCAACGATTTCTCCAAATTGTGGGTGGATGGTCGGCTCGCCCCAATTAAACAGAGTGACCCGCGTCGCCTGTGAAATGAGCTTTTCATCAAACAACTTCTGTAGTGCTTGATCATATTTTTCAATCTCGACCGTCTTTCCCGTCGAATGGTCCTTTCTTCCCGTCACACACCATTTGCATTTTGCGTTGCAGAACCCCACGATTTCAAACAGGATGTGGTCGTAATGATGTCTTTTATTTACAGACCACCCGGTTTGGTTGGTTGGTTGGTCATGCGCATACCCTTCCCAATAATTGCACAATAATATTTTGTTGGCTAAAACCCGCAAGTTTCGCGGCGCTACACTTGCGGCTTATTGTTTATCGTGATTTTTTACTTCATCCAAACCGCCCCGCGATTTTTCGCGTCATCCACAAACCGCGTCAGTTGTGTTTGGGTCAATACTTCGCTGTTCTCGTAAAAATGGCGATACCAGTCTATCGTGTGCTGCACCGTTTCTTCCAGCGACCAAACCGACGACCAGCCCAATCGGTGCCGGGCTTTCGCACAATCCAGCGACAAAAAGCTCGTTTCATGCGGCGTTTTCTCGTCTGTTTTCGGCCTGCAAAAATCGTATTTTAATTTATTCCAATGCGGTTGGGCCAGAGTCAGCAACGTTTCTACCGTGACAATTCCTTCACGGTTCGGCCCGATGTTCCAAGCCTGAGCTGCCTCTTCACCCACTTTCAACATGCTCTGTTCCAGCAATTTTTGCCCAATCAGCAAATACGCCGCCAAGGGTTCCAAAACATGCTGCCAAGGCCGAACCGCCTGCGGCATCCGAATTTCCGTTGCTTTTCCTTCTGCCGCCGCGCGAACAATGTCAGGAATAATCCGGTTGGCCGCCCAATCACCGCCGCCAATGACATTACCCGCACGAACCGTTGCCAGCAGCTTTTCCGCTTGCTGCGATTCTGTTTGGAAAAACGACTGCCGAAAACTTTCTGCGACGAGTTCCGCACAGGCTTTCGAGGCTGCGTAAGGGTCGTGGCCTCCGAGCGTGTCCGTTTCGCGGTAGCCCCATTCCCACTCGCAATTTTTATACACTTTGTCCGTCGTGATAACGACAATCGCTTTGACCGAATCGCATCGGCGACAGGCTTCGAGCACATTGGCCGTACCCATCACGTTGGTTTCGAAGGTTTCCAGCGGCTCAGCATAAGAATAACGCACGAGCGGCTGGGCAGCCAAGTGAAACATGACTTCCGGCTGAAAACGTAGCATGGTCTCGGCCAGCAGTGTTTCATCACGCACATCGCCACGGTTGTCCTCGAGGCTTTGCCATGACAATCGCGAAAAATGATCCGGCGTGCTCACGGCTTTGTCTGCGGAAAAGCCACAAACCGCCGCGCCGAGTTGTTCCAGCCACTGCGCAAGCCAACTGCCCTTGAAACCGGTGTGACCCGTCACAAAAACCCTGCGTCCGTGGTAGATGTTGCCGAAAAGTCGCATCTGCTTCCTTACACCACTTCAATTTTTCCGCAGCACGGGGTCTTCCCAAATTTTCCACGGTGCCCCGCCCGACTGCCAAAGCGACTCTAAATAATACTTGTCGCGCTGCGTATCCATGCACTGCCAAAAACCGTCATGCCGGTACGCCATCAACTCGCCTTGTTCCGCGATTTTTTCCAAACCTTCCCGCTCAAGGCTGTCGCTGTCCTGCGTCAAATAATCGAAAATGCCGGGATTGAACACGAGAAAGCCGCCGTTGATCCAGCCTTCGCCCGCCTGCGGCTTTTCGCTAAACGATTCCACGCGGTCACCGTCAAAATTGATCGCCCCGAAACGCGCTGGCGGCCTGACCGCCGTAACCGTAGCCAATCTACCGTGACTTTTATGAAAGTCAAGCAGGGCACGGACGTTGATGTCTGCAAGGCCGTCGCCGTAGGTCACGATAAATGGCTCACCATCGCTCACGTATTCACGAACCCGTTTGACCCGCCCACCGGTTTGCGTTGACAATCCGGTTGAAACCAAGTGGACGCGCCAATCTTCGGGCGGTCTCGAAAAATTGACCGTCTGCCCCGTTGCGAGGTTGACCATCATGCTGCCAAAAGTTTGGTGATAACTGGCGAAATACTCTTTAATCACTTCCTCTTTGTAGCCCAGCGCGACATAAAAATCCTTGAAATCGAAGCAGGCAAAATACTTCATAATGTGCCAGAGAATAGGATATTCCCCGACCTGCACCATCGGTTTTGGCCGCAACTCCGTTTCTTCCGAAAGACGCGTACCCAAACCGCCCGCTAGCAAAACAATTTTTGTCATAGGATTTTGGTCATAAAAAATTCCCGCGAGCGAGAACGTCATACAGCTATTTTATTCGCCCACATATCATACATTGCCGGAAAAAATACTCAATAGGTTCTCTCTTGAATTTCCTCGGTGAGGGAATATACTGCAAGGTAAAATTACCGGGCAGACCTACACTTACAAGGTGCAGCTCGTGTTTGACGCTGTCTACCATTACAAAATAATGACAACAGAATTTTACGACAATCCGCTCATTGCCCGCTACGCTTCTCGCTCCATGTCCCAGCTCTGGAGTCCGCAGCGAAAATTCAGTACGTGGCGACGGCTATGGCTCGCACTGGCCGAATCCGAGGCGGAAATGGGGCTTGGCATCACGCCGAAACAAATCGCTCAACTGAAAAGCCATCTGGACGACATTGATTTTGACAGGGTCGCGGAATACGAAAGAAAATTGCGGCACGATGTGATGGCTCACGTTCACGCCTTTGGTGATGTCGCTCCGGACGCGCGACCCATCATTCATCTCGGGGCGACGAGTTGCTTCGTGACGGACAACGGCGATGCGATTTTGCTGCGCGATGCCTTACAGATGATCCGCAATCGCGTGGCTATCGTGATTGATAGGCTCGGTCGCTTCGCATGGAAGTATCGTGATTTGCCTTGCTTGGCATTCACGCATCTTCAGCCTGCGCAGCCGACAACGGTGGGAAAACGAGCGTGCCTCTGGGCGTATGATTTGGTGATGGACTTGGAAGACATCGAATATCACATCGGAAGGATCAAGCCGCTCGGCAACAAAGGGACGACGGGCACGCAGGCCAGTTTTCTCGCGCTTTTTGAAGGCGACCATGAAAAAGTGCGAGAACTCGAACGGCGTTTCTGTGCGAAAATTGGATTTGACGCGGCGTTTTCCGTGACAGGCCAAACCTATCCTCGCAAAATGGACGCGAAAATTTTGGATGACCTGTCCGCTGTGGCGCAAAGTGCCCACAAATTTGCGACAGACCTGCGAATTTTGGCACACAAAAAAGAGATGGAAGAACCTTTTGAAGCGGATCAAATCGGCTCCAGCGCGATGGCCTACAAACGCAATCCGATGCGAAGTGAGCGAATTTGCGCGCTCGCCCGGTTCGTGATGAGTCTGCAAAGCAGCCCCGCCATGACGCTGGCAACGCAGTGGATGGAACGCAGTTTGGATGATAGTGCGAACCGGCGGCTCGTTCTGCCGCAAGCCTTTTTAGCTCTGGATGCCGTTCTGATTCTCTACGAAAACATCGCAGAAGGTTTGGTCGTGTATCACAAAGTGATCGAGAGGAATTTGCGCGGCGAATTGCCGTTTATGGCCACGGAAAATATTTTGATGGCCGCCGTGATCGGTAATCCTGACAAGAGGGGCGGTGACCGGCAGGATTTGCATGAAAAAATCCGCCAGCACTCTCTGGCAGCCGCCGCCGTGGTCAAACAAGAAGGCGGCGAAAACGACTTGCTGGAGCGTCTGCGTGCCGATGACGCTTTTTCCGCCGTGAATTTTGACGAGGAGCTTTCGCCGAGCGCGTTTGTAGGGCGGGCACCGCAGCAGGTGGAGGAATTTCTCGAAGAACAAATCGAGCCAATCCGAGCGCGTTACGCCAACATCCTGACAGTGCGGCCCGATGCGGAAGTTCGAGTATGACGATTCTCGCATTCGTAACAACACTGCTCATTCTGCGTCTTGTGACAGGTCACCATGTTTTTTTCATCGCCTGCCCGATGTTGGCCGATGTCCGTAGTGAAAAGGTCCATTTGCTTGTGTCAGTTTCCCCGGGCTGAGCATGTTTGACAGGGTCGGTTTGATCCGCCTTCAAAAACACCATGACATCCCCCATCCCCCCCGAAATTCCCGACTTGGGAACCGCGTCTCGTTGCGCACCACAGGCCAGTCCGCTGTCAGGTGGTACGACGAGGTTCTGTTTCCAACCCCTTTTGCGGCTTTTGATTGCCAGCGTGATTCTCTTGGCAGGCGGTCTGGGTGCGTCGTTTTTTCGCAAAGAAGGAAGTAATCTACAGCGTTCCGTTGCGACCGTTTCCGAAAACTCCGAAAACACGGAAAAAAACATCACGCCAATGAATGGGGATGTCTCCCATCCAAAACCGCAATTGGCAGCAGGAGAAGCAAAAATGGGACAAGTTTATTCCCCGCCGGATTTTTTGAAACAAGATTCTTTGAAGCAGGAACAAGCATCCAAGACGGATACGGCGGAAAAAGGCGGGCATTTTCCCCACGAAAAGCCGTCATCTAAAGAGCTAACAGAGTTTTTGCCGGGCACGGAAGTCTTACCTGCTGACGCAAAAACGGGACAAGCAAAAGAAAAGACGACGAAACCGGCTCCCAAGCCAACCGGGAGAGCAGCGACACCGCCCACAAAACCGCGAGGACCTGTTCCACTTTCCACTCAAGCACCGCCGAAAGCTCCACCGCTCCTTTTGAAAGCCACCCCCGTTGTGCGTGACTTACAGGATGCGCATTTGGCAACATTCCAATACGCAGAAAATAACCGCCCGAAAACGGAGGATGTGCTTGTGGAAGAACCACTCGACCCGTTTTTGGAAATTGTTTCAACGAACTCACAGTCCAACACTGAAACGACAGAGACGCCGAAAGCGAGCCCGGAACCCGCCTTTTCCGTGGTCGTGCGTCGCCCTCTGAACCAGATGTCACCACGATTTCCATCGCAGCAAGATTTGCAGCCCCTTACAGCATCACCGGATTTGGAGCCGTTTTGAACCACCAGCGGCTGAGAAACTGCAACCGCTGGCAGATCGCGGAGTCACCCTAGACGAATCCGCGGTACGTTGACCGCAACTCGTTTACGATTCCTCTCAGATTGACGTAACGCAGGACGCACTTATCGTTGATTGAGATAAGTTTCGGCACGGCGCTTCAGATTGTCGTCTTTCGTCGTTCTGATCACCATGCGAAGCGCGTCGCGGAATGCTTCCCGATTCTGGCGACGGACATCGTTGTGGTGTGCCAGTTCGACCACGGAAACGCATACATTGTTCTGAAGTTCCTCGTCTTTGAAATACTTCATCAGGAAATTCAGGGTCTCCTGCGTGCGGATTTCACGAGCACGATCAATAATCAAACGCTTTTCCTCAACACGAGCGGCCAGTTTCATCGCTTCGGTCAGATTGTCCAGTTTCTGCTGGTCGTTGATCCAAATGCGTTCCGGCTGTTGCCATTCATTTCGCAAGGTGGTCACACGAATGAACGCGCGAAGAGCTGTGCGACGGTTGGCTTCACTGAAGCTGCTATCTTTTGCAATTTTGAGCAGGTCATCGACTACGCGGGCATTCGGCCAATTGCAGACGGCACGGAACGCGGCAGCATCGTACTCTTCTGAAGCGGGACTAACATCACCGGTTTTGAAAACGCGGGCGCGAATCTCTTCCAGTGAAGCGTCATCGCCAACACGACCAAGCAGCGAGTACATGTCCACATAATTCTTGTCCGTTCGCAGAGCCACCACCGGAGCCGCCTTGAAATTGACCAGCTGGGCAATGATGTTCTCCGCACGGTCTTTTTGGCCCCGGTCAGTGATCTGTTCCCAAGTGCCGACAAAAGCCGCCACGTCATCCACCGTGGAAATGGGAGCCATCAGATTCATCAATTGCGGTTTGATCGGACAATCTGCCTGTTGCATTCTGGCAAACACGATGGGCTTGGCGGCCGCGTTATTGCGGCGGACCAAAATGTCGGTCAGCACTTCAAACTTGCCCGCGTCTTGTTCGGCTTCGAGAGCAGCCAACAGTTTTGCGTCAAGGTCTTTGTCCAATTTCCGTCCGAGCATTTTCTTGACTTCGTCGGTAATCGGGCCAGCAAAAGCGGCCTCGGTCAAGGCCAGCAAATCATCGCTGTTCGCCAGTGCTTCGACAGCGAAAATTCCGGCGGCGGCAAGCGTTTGGTTGTCGCTTTTGGTCGCTTCCAGAGCTTCTTTCATAAACCGGCCATCACGGCGAATTGTAATGTTGGCCAATGCGGCGGCTTTGTCAAAATCGCTCAGCGACGCATAATCCGTCATGTAAGCCGCGACTTCCTCGTCCGTGGCATAAGGAATCGCGAAGGGCATTTCGGTTTCAGCGCCAACATCGGACAAAATGGAGCGGTCTTTGTTGATTTCAAACAGAGCATCTTCAGCAACCTTGGATTTGATTTTTTTCAGCGCGGCGACAGATTTTTCGCCGGGAATGTTGGCCAAAGCTCTGGCCGCTTCCCCACTGACACGAACGTTTTTGCTCGTCGCCAATTTGGCCAAGTCCGGCACAACGGAATCATCCCCCGTCAAACCGATGAGGCGAATGCACCAAACGGCCGTTTCGATAGGAGTCCCGCTTTTTTTAATCTCTTTGAGCATCACTTCGCAGCACTCTGCCCGCTTTGCAGGATCAGTGGTTTGCAGCACGAATTTCATCCAATTCTGCTGGGCGTTTTTCTGTTCATCGAGGTCGCGATCACGATCATTTTGACCATCGCGCACCTTTTGGGAAGCCATTTTCCCGACGAGTTCATTAAACTTATCGGTCACTTCCGAAGCACACAAACCGCCGCAAAAAACCATCGCGGCAGCGAAAAGAAACAGTGTTCGTAATGTTTTCATGGTGTAAATTATTGGTTAGAATTGTATTGTCTTCAGTCACTAGTCATTCGTAACTAGTCACTCTTTTTAGTCGTTGATCGTGTAGGGCGAACGTTTGGGACGATCCACAAAGCGGTTAGCCTGCTCGTCGCCGATGAATGACGTGGTGGCGGCATCCCATTTGAGCGGACGATTTAAGCGGTACGTGATGTTGGCGAGCTGGCAAGCCAAGGCCGTGTTCGCACCGTAGGCCAAATCTTGGAATGGCCGGCAACGATTTCGCACGCAGAAGGCGAAATCTTCAGACAGACGGTTGGCATCGCCGTGATAACGACGAACATCGACCGGTCCGAGCGGCTTGACGACCGCGCGATCACCTCGTCTGGGATTTTCAGAATGACGGAATTCACGCCCGGAACCCACCAGCGTAATGTCGTGGCCTTGCCCTTGAGAATGGTGCAAACGCACGCCATTTTCGTACACAAAGGTCAAGCGTCTGTGGGGATTCGCTTCGCAGTTTGGCGGCAAAATTTCGAGAGGTTCTTTCGTGTCCAATCCGAGGACGTAGAGCAAACCGCCCAGTTTGTGCGCACCCCAGTCGGCGAACATGCCGTTGCCGTAATCGATGCAGCGCCGCCATCCGCCGCCATAATCACCGCTGCAACGTTCGCGGTTGTACGGAACCCACGGGGCCGGACCAAGCCAGCGATCCCAGTCCATTCCAGCGGGAATCGGCTCTTCGGGATAGTAAAGTTCTTCCGGTGGGCCGCCGACATCAAAGAAGGCTTCTTTAACTTCGCCAATCGCGCCGCTTTGCACAATCGGAGCCATGTAACCGTAATCTTCCATAACACGCTGCGAACCGCTGGTGCAAACGCGGTTATATTTTCGCGCGGCCGCAACGATTTGACGTGACTCAAACGGGGTCAAGGTCAGAGGCTTTTCGCAGAACACGTCTTTGCCCGCCTTGCAGGCTTCGACCGTGATCTTGGTATGCCAGTGATCCGGGGTGGTCACGGCAACGACATCAAATTCCTTGCTGTCCAAGACATCTTCGTAACGTTTGAACATTTTGCAATCGGAGTTTCCGTTGCGACCGTCGATGTTGGCCTTGGCTCTTTTGCAGGGTTCATCGTAGCAATCGCAAACGGCGGTCACGAGAAAATCTTTATGGCGGTTACCATAAAAATCGCCGATGACCTGCTCGCCGCGGCTGCCCATTCCGATGAAAGCCGTGATGAGTTTTTCGCTGGGCGGAGTTGCTCCTTGACGACCGAGAACATGCGACGGCAACACCATTGGGGTCGCTGCAACAGCCGCCGCGATGCCGAGAAAACGACGTCGACTGACCTGTGACGATGGTTGTGTCATACTGTAATACCCTGAATACAGGGCCTCCGTAAATGTGATGGGATTCAAAAAAATGGCAAGCGATTCACGTCTTACCGAAAACACACTTCCATGATTCTAATCGAAATTGTGTTGAAATGCTATAATGGGCAGTCAACTTTTTAGGAAAATTTCGCTTTTTTTGGCAAAATGGCAGCCAGCAGGAGATTCGCC
>QMCD01000766.1_pt2 | contig 22502 bp, 17 predicted proteins | sample 1821841 | NCBI WGS metagenome assembly QMCD01 (sample SAMN01991225, study PRJNA193472) | Termite gut metagenome, whole genome shotgun sequencing project. | isolation source: worker | host: Macrotermes natalensis
TAAGCTTAAGACGCGCGCGGAAAAAACCGCCCTCCATTCAAACAAGCCGTCGTCGCTAATTATTAAGGACGCGACATATATTTACCACGGCGAAAAGCGTCCCGTCCTTAACCGGTTGTTTTTCTCGGCTTATCCTGGGGAGATTTTATGCGTTATGGGCGGTAACGGCAGCGGCAAGTCAACCCTTTTAAAATTAATAGCGAAAATAATCAAACCGGTTATGGGAACGGTAAAAAAGGGATCCGATAAAATCGGTTACATGCCGCAAAATATCCGTGATTTTTTTGTTCATGACCGTTTGCGGGATGAGATTACCGGCTGGGATACCCCATTTATTCAACGCATGGCGGAAAAATTAAACCTTGCGCGTTTAGGCGACGCAAATCCCTTTGACCTTAGCGGGGGAGAACAGCAAAAATGCGCTCTGCTTGCAATCATTTCAGATAACCCGGGTATTTTTTTGCTGGACGAACCTACCAAGGGCATGGACCCGCCTGTGAAAGAAATTTTGGGCAAGCTGTTAAGCGAATTTACATCACACGGAGGAACCATTGTAACGGCCACCCACGATATGGAATTTGCCGCGCGTTGGTCGGACAGATGCGCCATGCTTTTCGACGGTGAAATCATATGCGAGGAAAGAGTGAGACGGCTTGTTGGTCTTTTCGCCCTGGTTATAGCGGCGCTTGCCGTTGAAAGCCAGGGCAGAAACCACGCCGATTATTACATAGCCGGCGTTGACGGAACCCCCCAGCAGCACCGCCAGGGTTAGACCAAGCGCGATATAGTGCTTATTTGCCTTTGAAAAAGGAAGCGTAACAGCCGAAAGGCTTGTGTTGATTTCCGTGCTTTCCTCCGTGGCGGCGGTGGGGCGCGCGTTGTTCGCGGCGATACCCAGCGCGCAGCCCAGCTCGTTTATCATAATTGTAACGGGAATAACCCTGGGCACTGGCGCGGGAGGCATAACCGGCATGACTGCCGCGCTAATATCCGGTTTTTGGCTGGGCATAGGCCCGTGGACGCCCATGCAAATGCTTGCGTGGGGATTGATGGGATTTTTCGCGGGGCTGCTTCGCAAGACGATAGCACAAAAAAAAGCCCTGCGCATAATTTACGGCGCGGCTTGGGGATATCTTTTCGGTTGGATTATGAATTTATGGATGATACTTACGGTTGACACAGCCGAAAGCGGCTGGGGTTATATTATAAGCGTTTACGCAGCGTCATTTTTATTTGACACAATTCACGCCGTTTCAAATATGATTTTACTTTGGCTGGGCGGAAATAAATTTATAAAAACAATGGGACGGTTGGCGGTTAAGTACGGTATTACGCGTTAAGCTTTGAAATGGCGTCCCTTGCCAGCCGGTCACAGCGTTCGTTTTCCTTATTGCCCGCGTGGCCTTTAACCCAATTGAATTTTACTTTATGTTTTCCCAGCAGGTTCAACAATCTTTCCCAAAGGTCGGCGTTAAGCGCGGGGTCTGTTTTATTACGCATCCACCCGTTAGCGCGCCAGCGCGCCGCCCAATTTTTTTCAACCGCGTCCACCACATACCGCGAATCGGAATAGACCGTCACCTCGCACCCGTCGTTGCGCAACGCCTCCAGACCCTCGATCACCGCCAGCAGCTCCATGCGGTTGTTGGTCGTCAGCCGGAACCCGCCGCTCAGCTCCTTGCGCCGCGGTTTTCCAACGGCTCCCCGGCCCAACAGCACAACCCCATAGCCTCCCGGCCCCGGATTGCCCTTAGCCGCGCCGTCGGTGTATATTGTAATTTTGGACATAAACTTTCAGGTTGTTTCGACTTTCTGCGAAAGTCGTCAGACCGAAGCCGCGCAACGCGGAGGGCTGATAAATCATCCCGCCGTCGACTTCGGTCTGAAATTATTTATCAAGCACTTTCGCCAGCGAGGCGACCTGCCGGTGGTCGGTGAGGTCGATCTGGATGGGTACCACGGCGGCGTAACCGTTCGCCAGGGCCCATTCGTCGGTGTCGGTGGCAGCGGGTTCGTGGTTTTGGAACTCGCCCGTGAGCCAGAAATAGTCCCTCCCTGCCGGATTCTTACGTATAAAAAACTCCTCTTTCCAATAGCCGCGGCACTGGCGGCAGACTTTTGTTCCGCGGATCTCCTCGGGCCTGCCGCGCGGGATATTCACGTTCAAACAGAGCGGCAACTCGGGCCGCGCCGTCAAAATATTCTCCGCGATCTCCCTCGCGACGATACCCGCGGCCTCGAAATCGGCGTCCAGCGAGTGGTCGTCGAGCGAGAAACCGATCGACGGCACGTCATAAAAACTACCCTCTATGGCCGCCCCCATCGTCCCCGAGTACAGCACATTTATCGCGGCGTTGGACCCGTGATTGATCCCCGAACAGATCAGGTCCAGCTTCCGGCCGTCCAGCAGGTGGTCGAGCGCCATCTTAACGCAGTCCACCGGCGTCCCGCTGCAGGCATATACATCCAGTCCCGCCTCACGCCTCACCTCCCTGAGAAACAGCGGCGAGGACATCGTAATCGCATGAGCCATACCGCTTTGCGTCGTCTCCGGTGCCACAACCACAATATCCCCCAGCGGCCGCATCACCTCGATCAGCCTTGCCAGTCCCTTCGCCCCGACCCCATCGTCGTTCGTCAAAAAAATCAATCTTTTCCCCATCCGTTCTCGTTTTCAGACGACAAAATTACAATTATTTCAATCATTTTCCATTTTCCATTTTCCATTTTCCATTTCTTTATCTATCTTTGCCCCCCTAACCGCTCGGATTCACACACCGATGTTGGCGGAGGCGCGGGTGCGTCCTTCGGGATTGGTCCATCTTAAATTATTGAAAGACAATGAATAAGGAACAGTTGATTCGGGTGGCTCAGGACGCCATGTGGCCCGAGAAGGAGGTGCCGGCGTTCGATAGTGGGGACACCATTACCGTGACGTACAGGATTATCGAGGGGAATAAGGAACGTCTGCAGAGTTTCCGCGGGGTGGTGATCCAGATCAAGGGGTCGGGCCGCACGAAGATGTTTACTATCAGGAAGGTGTCGAACGGTGTGGGTGTGGAGAGGATCTTCCCGTTGTACTCGCCGCATATTGATGCTATCGAGGTGAACAAGAGGGGCGTTGTGAGAAGGGCGCGTATTTATTATCTCCGCGCGTTGACGGGTAAAAAAGCTCGTATCAAGGAGCGCCGGTTCGTGGCGCCGAAGGCCGAGTAGTTTACCGAGTGGGGTGGATTGAGGCGCGGGACTATTCGTTATATTATCGACACTCTATCCGCTTGTGGGCGGGTGGAGTGTCGTTTTTTTATTTTTTGCGTTAGTGCTTTTCACTTTTCACTATCCCTGACTTAGTCTTAGATAGTATGCGCCTCGGCAATCTTTTGCAAGCAAGCTTGCACGATTGCGCTCGGCTTTCACTATCTTTGTCATTATGATGGTGAAAATTTTGTTGCTCGTCTCCATTCTGTTGCAGTTGGTGGCGACGGTGGGTGCCGTGAGGCTGGTCAGCAAGACCAAGATCAACTCCGTGTGGATACTCTTTTCGCTCGCGCTGCTGCTCATGACGGCGTCGCGGGTGTTGCAGTTCATCCACTTCGTTCCGCGGGGCGGCGGGTCGCCGTGGCTGGTGGCCCAGATCTGGATCGATATAGCTATTTCGCTGAGTATCAGCACGGTGGTGTTCAACGCACGGCGGCTGGTGGAGTATTTCGACAGAACTATTTTTCAGCGCACGCTGACAGGCAAACGCATTCTTTCGGCGACGCTGCGCACCGAGGAAAAGGAGCGCAGTCGATTCTCGAAGGAGTTGCACGACGGACTGGGGCCGCTGTTGTCGTCGGCGCGGATGTCGCTGTCGGCGCTGCCGGAGGAGGGGTTGGGAGGCGACCAGCGCGAGATTGTGCAAGGAGTGAGGCACGTGGTCGACGAGGCGATACGGTCGCTGAGGGAGATATCCAATAATTTAAGCCCCCACGTGTTGGGTGAATTCGGACTTGGCAAGGGGGTCGGCAACTTCGTCGGCCGGCTGGCGGGACTTCACGACATGAGGATAGATTACCGTACGAATCTGACCGACGAGCGGTTCGACGCCGACGTGGAGGTGATACTTTACAGGGTGGTTTGCGAGCTGGTGAACAACTCGCTCAAGCACTCGGGGGCGGCCGATGCGACTATCGAGCTGACCTACAACGGAGAGGCTATCTTGCTGACTTACAGCGATAATGGTTGTGGATTCAATCCTTCGTCGGTCGAGGGGACGGGCATGGGTCTGTCGAACATCGCCTCGCGGATCGGCACGTTGAATGGCGAGCTCGACCTGCGCGGCGCAAGGGGCGAGGGCATGAGCGCCCGTATTCGGGTTGGGTTGCGCGGTTAGTTGTGTCGGTGCGCTGTGGCTGCGGCTATTGTTGTGCTGTTTTGTGGACCGTTGTTTTTTGACCACTTTGGGAGTATCGAGATTTGAAAACCAGGGCTGTGAAAATATTTTTGGTGGACGACCATCGGCTGTTTCGCGAAGGTCTCAGGCGGCTGTTGGCTTCCGACGGGCGGTTCGAGGTCGTGGGTGAGGCGGCCGATGGGGAGGAGTTTTTGAGTACTCTTGGTCGTTCTTTGTCTATTTGCGGGTCTTCGGATTCATCTTCGGCGCCCCAGCCCCTTCATTTTGCCGACTCAGATTCGGCCCGACCCCGCCCCCCCATCGGGGCGGGCCGACGACTTCCTGCGGAAGTCGGGTCAGATTCCGGGATCGACCTTGTGTTCATGGACATCGACATGCCCGGGATGGGAGGGATCGAGGCGACTCGGCGGGCGGTGGAGCGGTGGCCGGGGTTGCGGGTTGTGGCGTTGTCGATGCACGACCAGGCGGAGTTCTACGCGCCGATGATTGCCGCGGGTGCGGTGGATTTTTTGATGAAGGACGCCGACTTCGACGAGGTGGTGCGGGTGGCGTTGGAGTATGGCGGGAGCCATGAGTTTGCAGACAGCGATTCGACTTTGCGGCCAAAGTCGTTCGGCGCCCCCGAGGGCGGGGGCCGGGGCGCTGAAAATATGCGTCGCGTTAGCCCTCAGTCGCAGCCGGAGGTCGGTTCCGAGCCTCTCACCGACCGCGAGGCGGAGGTGTTGCCGTTGATCTGTGCGGGCTTGTCGACGCAGCAGATAGCCGACCGGCTGTTCATCTCGAAGCGCACTGTGGACAAGCACAGGGCGAACATTCTTGAAAAAACGGGCTGTAAGAACACCGCCTCGCTGGTGGTCTACGCGGTGAGGAGTGGCCTTGTTGTTGTTTAAGAGCCGGGTGTCTGCCGTTCACCTGCGCCTCCTGTTGTTCGCGAAGCCTGATTTCCGAAATTACAGATTTTTTCGTACCTTTGCACGGGGCATAATTTTCCCGCCCGATCGACTATGGCAAGAAGAAATAGACAAGATAACGGTTTGATAAGCGACATTTTAGAGGGGCACCATCAGGTGATCCCTATCGTGTCGACGCAGGACGATATGCCGACGGACGTGAAGTTGCCGACGGTGCTGCCGATCCTGTCGTTGAAGAGTTCGGTGTTGTTCCCCGGGGCGATCACTCCGATCACCGTGGGCAGGGAGAAGTCTATCAGGCTTATACGCGATGTGGAGACGGGCGGAGGGTTCATGGGCGTGGTGTTGCAGAAGGAGCACACGGTGGAGAATCCCAAGGCGGAGGATATGTATCATATCGGTACGGCGGCGCAGATACTCAAGGTGTTGGAGATGCCGGACGGGAATCTGACGGTCATTATTCATGGCGTCGAGAAGATCGAGATCATGGAATATGTGACGACGGAGCCCTATTTGAGGGCGTCGGTGTTGCCTATCCGCGACGTGGCGCCGGACAAGGACAACGCCGAGTTCAATGCGTTGGTCGATTCGATCAGGGATATCGCTCTGGAGATAGTGGGAATTTCGCCCGGGATGCCGCGCGAGGCGGCGTTCGCGATCAAAAATATCGACACGCGGCGGGGGATTATCAATTTTGTTTGCACTAATTTCGAACTTAAAGACGAGGACAGGCAGCGGCTGTTGGAGGCTCCCGGGCTGGTTGCGAGGGCGAGGTTGCTGCTGGAGGTGCTGCTCAGCGAACAACAATTGGTGGAGCTGAAGAACAACATTCAGGGCAAGGTGCGGCAGGAGTTGGACAAGCAGCAAAGGGACTATTTTTTGAGGCAACAAATATCCACTATTCAGGATGAGTTGGGCGAAGGTTCCACCGAGGAGATAGCCCAGATGCGCAAGAAGGCGAGCGTGAAGAAGTGGAGCATCGCTATGGCCGACCTGTTCGAGAAGGAGATATCGCGCCTGGAGAGGACCAATCCTGCGTCGTCGGACCACTCGGTGCAGATGAACTATTTGAACACGCTGCTGGAGTTGCCGTGGGACGAGGTGACGGTGGATAATCTCGATCTGACGAGGGCAAGAGAGCAGTTGGACAAGGACCACTTCGGGCTCGAAGAGGTGAAGGACCGCATTCTGGAGCATCTGGCGGTTATTAAATTGAAGGGCGATTTGAAGTCGCCGATCTTGTGTTTGTACGGCCCTCCCGGGGTGGGGAAGACGAGTCTGGGTAAGAGTGTGGCCGAGGCGTTGGGGAGGAAATTCGGGAGGATAGCGTTGGGTGGGCTACACGACGAAGCGGAGATCAGGGGGCATCGCAGGACCTATATCGGTGCTATGCCCGGGCGGATCATTCAGACCATCAAGCGGGCCGGATCGAGCAATCCGGTGATAATTTTGGACGAGGTGGACAAGGTGTCGAGAGCGAATCATGGCGATCCGTCGAGTGCGCTGTTGGAGGTGCTGGACCCCGAGCAGAACACCACTTTCCACGACAATTATCTGGATGTGGAGTACGATTTGTCGAAGGTGCTGTTTATTGCCACGGCGAACGACACGTCGGCTATTGCCTCGGCGCTGAAGGACCGCATGGAGATGATCGACATTCCGGGCTATCTGTTGGAGGAGAAGGTGCGCATCGCGATGGAGCACCTGCTGGCCAAGCAACGGGCGGCGCATGGAATTCCCGAGGAGGCGTTGAATATTTCCGCGGCGGTCTTCGAGAAGATAATTTCGGAGTACACCCGCGAGTCGGGCGTGCGGTTGTTGGATAAGCACATTGCGAAGATCGCCCGCTATCGGGCCAAGCAGATCGGGTTCGGCGAGGAGTTCGCGGCTGAGATTTCGGCTGCCGATGTCGAGAAGATTTTGGGTGTGCCCAAGTATCTGAGGGATGAGTACGAGGTGGGGGGCATGACGGGTGTTGTGACCGGTCTGGCGTGGACTCAGGTGGGGGGCGACATTTTGTACATCGAGAGTGTGCTCACGCCGGGTAAGGGTGAGTTGCATTTGACGGGTAACCTGGGCGACGTGATGAAGGAGTCGGCCACCATTGCACTCGAGTGGACCAAGGCGCACAGTGTGGAGTTGGGGATCGATGCGGAGCTGTTCAAGACCAAAGACCTGAACATCCATGTGCCCGACGGGGCGATACCCAAGGACGGACCGAGTGCGGGGATCACGATGGTGACCTCTATTGTGTCGTCTTACACAGGGCGGAAAGTGCGCGAGCGGATCGCCATGACGGGCGAGACGACGTTGAGGGGCAGGGTGATGCCTGTGGGCGGTATTCGCGAGAAGATCCTGGCGGCGAAGCGCGCGGGGATCACGGAGATTATTTTGAGTGAGGACAACCGTAAGGATATTTCGGAGATCAAGCCGGAGTACGTCGAGGGTCTCGACTTCCACTTCGTCCGCACCAACGACGACGTGCTGGCGTTGGCGCTGGAGGCATAAGTTTTTTGGTTTATGTGAAATTTTTACTTATTTTTGCGTTATTAAATATTGAGAGTTAACAACTCTTTTTCTCAAAGTAAACGTGCAAACCGTCTCCATGGACGGGTTTAACCAGAGTAAAAGATTGTCAGCTCGAAGACCGGCTTTAATGGCATTGATAGTCATTGGAGCGGCTTCGGGCGCGAGGCAGTCATTTCTGGATAAGGCTTTGCACGGCCAACTTTGAGGATGCTGTTATCGCGTCCTTTTTTATTTGTAAGAGCATAAGTTTGAGTGGGGACGCGGTTGTGACAAGGGCCCTTAGCGACGGGTCGACGGGTCGTGTCGTCTTAGCTGGACTCATGGCACAAAACACCCATCGATCGCAAACCGCGGTGATAGGGCCCTTGTTTATAGCTTTTCGACTTTCTCCGAAAGTCGTTCGCACGCCGCCGCCCCAAGCGGCGGGCGAAAATCTCACACAGCTCGATTTCGCCCTTGCTCGGCGGCATGCGAATAGTTTCTCCGCAACGCGGAAAGATTGCGGCGGGTGAACGAGTCGCAAAAGCGACTCGAAAGTCTACCACGCGAAGAGGGGCCGGCCCGACATCAGGGCGTTCACCTCTTTCTTCACCGCACCGATCACCGACTGGTCCTCCGGCGCCGACAACACGCGGTCGATCAGCGCCACAACTCCCTCCATGTCACCCTCGACCAACCCGCGGGTCGTGATCGCCGGAGTGCCGAAACGCAACCCCGAAGTCTGGAACGGCGACCGACTGTCGAACGGCACCATGTTCTTGTTGGTGGTGATGTCGGCCGCAACCAAAGCTTTCTCGGCCACCTTGCCGGTCAGCTCGGGGAACTTGGTCCGCAGGTCGACAAGCATCAGATGGTTGTCAGTCCCGCCACTAACTATCTTATACCCCCGCGACACGAACGCCGCCGCCATTGCCTGCGCATTCTTTACAACCTGCCGCTGATAGGTTTTATAATCCTCGCTCAACGCCTCGCCGAACGCCACCGCCTTGGCCGCGATGACGTGCTCCAGCGGCCCGCCCTGAACCCCCGGGAACACAGCCGAGTTGAGTATCGAAGACATATAACGTGTCACACCTTTGGCATTGACCAACCCCCACGGATTGTCGAAATCGCGACCCATCAAAATGATCCCACCCCTGGGCCCGCGCAGGGTTTTATGAGTAGTAGACGTAACAATATGCGCCCACGGCACCGGATTGGCCAACACACCCGCGGCGATCAGACCCGCCGTGTGCGCCATATCGACCATGAACAGCGCCCCCACTTTATCCGCAATAGCCCGCATCCTCTCGTAATCCCACTCCCTCGAATAGGCACTCGCACCACCGACCAGCAGCTTCGGCCGATGTTCCAGCGCCAGCCGCTCCATCTCATCATAATCTATCACACCCGTGGCCTCCGACACACGGTACCCCACCGCCTTGTAGAACAGCCCCGAGAAGTTCACCGGCGACCCGTGCGACAGGTGCCCCCCATGCGCCAGATCCAAGCCCATGAACGTGTCGCCCGGCTTCAGACAAGCCACAAACACGGCCATGTTCGCCTGCGCACCCGAGTGCGGCTGCACATTCGCCCATTCCGCCCCATACAGCTCACACAGCCGCTCGATAGCCAAACTTTCCACGCGATCCACAACCTCGCACCCGCCATAGTACCTCGCCCCGGGGTACCCCTCGGCATACTTATTGGTCAACACAGACCCCATAGCCCGCATAACCTCATCACTCACGAAGTTTTCAGAGGCGATCAACTCCACCCCCATAATTTGGCGCTGACGCTCCTCGGCGATCAGCTCGAAAATCTTATCCATAAAACAAGGAAACTTAACAGTTCATAGCCCCGCAAACATGTAAAGTCTGCCCGGAAACATAGCTCGACAAATCACTCGCCAGGAACACAGCCGCCTTGGCCACGTCCTCGGGAGTGCCGCCGCGACGCATCGGGATCTGCTTGGCCCACTCTTCCTTCACACTGTCGGGCAGCTGGCCCGTCATCTCGGTGATGATAAACCCGGGAGCGATAGCATTGGCCCTGATCCCCCTCGGCCCGAGCTCCTTGGCGGTACTCTTGGCAAGGCCCACCATACCCGCCTTCGAAGCGGAATAGTTGGCCTGACCCGCGTTGCCCGACACACCCACGACCGACGACATGTTGATAATGCTGCCCGAACGCTGCTTCATCATGATAGGCGTCACGGCATGAATGTAATTGAACGCACTCTTCAAATTCACATTAATCACCGCGTCCCACTGCGCCTCGCTCATCTTCAGCAACAGCCCGTCTTTCGTGATACCGGCATTATTCACCAAAATATCGATACGCCCGAAATCAGCCACCACAGCGTCGACAGTATTGTGCGCATCCTCGAAACTCGCCGCGTTCGACGCATACGCCTTGCCCTTCACGCCCATAGCCTGAATATCTTTCTCCGTCGCCAACGCATTATCATCCACAGCCAAGTCCGTAAAAGCAACATCAGCCCCCTGCCTCGCCATCTCCAGAGCCACAGCCCGACCAATACCCCTTGCCGCCCCCGTGATAAGAGCCACCTTTCCTTTCAGTAATTTCATCTCAAAAAAAGATTACGATTAATAGTTATTTTGGTTACAAAACTAAAAAAAATGTTCCGCAATTCATAATTCATGATTCATAATTCATAATTTTGTGCTGTGTTGACTTTTCTGGACAACGACATAAGGTATTTGGCGGGCATCGGCGCCCAGCGGGCGAAGTTGCTGGCCGAGCAGATCGGTGTTGTTACTATCGGCGACTTGTTGTACTATTTCCCGTTTCGGTACATCGACCGGTCGAAGGTCTATCCTATTGTCGGGGTGACGGAGGAGTTGGACGAGGCGTATGTTCAGATCAGGGCGCGGGTGACAAGCAAGCAGACGCTGGGGTATCGACGGGCGCAGAGGTTGGTGGTGAGGGTTGCGGACGCCACGGGCGAGGCCGAGTTGGTGTGGTTCAAGGGTGCGAAGTGGGTTGAGGCTCGGTTGGAGGTGGGGCGGGAGTATCTGTTCTTCGGGCGGCCGAGTTTCTACAGGGGGCAGTTGAAGATGGCGCACCCGGAGGTGGAGCCTGTGCCTGTTATTGTGCCGGGTGGTGTTGCGTCTGATGCTTTGCCGTTATCAGGTGCTTCATTGCAGGGGGTTTACCACACGACCGACAGGTTGACCGGTGCGCACCTAGGGACGCGGGGGATATATCAGCTGATCGTGGCGGCGTGGGCGGCGGCCGAGAACAGCATCGCGGAGACACTGCCGGAGGAGTTGATGCGTGCGCACGGGTTGGTCGGGCTGCACGAGGCGCTGAAGAATATCCACTTTCCGGAGAGTCCGGCGAAACTTAAGGCCGCGCAATACAGACTGAAGTTCGAGGAGCTGTTGGGCGTGGAGCTCGATATATTGTCGCGCCGGACGGCCCGTACCGAGCGCTCGGACGGGTTCCTGTTCCCGCGGGTGGGCGAGCATTTCAACCGGTTTTGGAACGAGAGGCTGCCGTTTCCGCTGACGGGTGCGCAGAAAAGGGTGATCAAAGAGATCAGGGCCGACACCGTGAGCGGCCACCAGATGAACCGTCTGTTGCAGGGCGACGTGGGCAGCGGGAAGACACTTGTGGCGCTGGTGTCGATGTTGCTGGCGGTGGACAACGGTTTTCAGGCGACGCTCATGGCGCCGACGGAGATACTTGCCCGTCAGCACTTTGCGTCCATTTCGGGGATGGTCGAGGGGCTGGGGCTGAGGGTGGCTATTCTGACGGGGGCGACGCGGGCGGCCGAGCGGCGTAAAATCCTCGAATCGTTATCGGCCGGGGAGATCGATATACTTGTGGGGACCCATGCGCTGATAGAGGATCGGGTGGAGTTCGCCAACCTGGGCCTTGTGGTGATCGACGAGCAGCACCGTTTCGGGGTGGAGCAACGGGCCCGCCTGTGGACCAAGAACCACCGCCCGCCGCACGTGTTGGTGATGACCGCCACGCCCATTCCGCGGACGCTGGCCATGACCCTGTACGGCGATCTGGAGGTGTCGATAATCGACGAGCTGCCGCCCGGGCGAAAGGCCGTGAAGACGTATCTGAAGAACGACTCCGACCGTTTGGCTGTGTGGGGGTTCCTTAAACGTGAAATTGCTAAGGGGCGGCAGGTGTATGTGGTGTACCCGCTGATCGAGGATTCGGAGAAGATGGACTACAAGAGCCTGGAGGACGGGTACGAGAGTATTGTACGCGACTTTCCGCGGCCGGAGTACCAGGTGGTGGCGGTCCATGGGCGGATGAAGGCCGAGGACAAGCAGACCGCGATGCGCGAATTTAAGGAGGGTCAGTGCCAGATCATGGTGGCCACGTCGGTCATCGAGGTGGGGGTGGATGTGCCCAACGCCACGGTGATGGTCATAGAGAGTGCCGAGCGGTTCGGGCTGTCGCAGCTGCACCAGTTAAGGGGCCGTGTGGGGCGCGGAGGGGATCAATCTTATTGTGTGTTGGTGAGTGGCGTGAAGCTCACCAAAGAGGCGCGGCAAAGGCTGCGGGCGATGACCGAGACGAACGACGGTTTCGAACTCGCCGAGATGGATATGCGTCTGCGCGGCAGCGGCGACATGGCGGGAACGCAACAGAGCGGTTTGGCATTCGATTTGCGGATAGCCGACCTGAGCCGCGACGGACAGGTGATAGAGCACACTCGCCGCGTGGCCGAGGGGATACTGGAGGGCGATCCGCAGTTGGAACGCCCCGAGAACGACTTGCTGCGTGCGTTGAGGGCAAAGTATGCCTCGAAGGCACCGGCCGATTTCAGTCAAATTTCGTGACTTATGAGAAAGTTTTTTGCCATACTTTTTGTCGTTTTATTGCCGTTGACCGCGGCTGCGTTGCCGCCTACCGATGGTGAGACGCTGATCTACAACGTGCAGTACCGCGCGCGGCTCATTCCGCCGATCGGGCTGATGAAGGTGACGATGCGCACGATGCTCGTGCCCGACTATGCCGGCACCGGTGTGCCCCACTATCACATCATCGGCAACGGAAGAACAGTCGGTGCCGTTGAAAACATGTTCGCCCTCAACGACACCTACCACAGTTGGCTCGACGTCGAGACGCTGCTGCCGTCGCGCACCACGAGCGACATTCACGAACAGAACTATCGACTCCGTGCCACGTACGTCTACGACTGGAAGTCGCGGGTGGTCAACAACACGAGCCGCAAGGCAACGTGGAGCGCCAACCGGTACGCGTCGCTGCCGCTGAAGGACAACTCGGGCGACGCGATGGCGCTCTTTTACCGTCTGCGGGCGGTGGATGTCGATAAGCTTGTGGTGGGTCGGGGCAATCCGCTCGACCTGGTGTTGAACGAGGTGACGAAGCCGATCCAGTACACATATCACGGGCGTGAGAACATCAAGATCAAGCGGTTGGGCACCCGTCGGGCGTTGAAATTCACCTGCACGATGGCCACGTCGGACGGTTCGGTGTACGAAGACGGGATGACGCTCACGGTGTGGGTGTCGGACGACGACCGCCGTGTGCCGCTGCTCATGGAGTGCCCCGTGAGGGTGGGCCGCGTGACCGTCACGCTGATTGAGTAAAAACGGCTTCGGTGTTTGCGAAAAATCTCGTATTTTTTCGTATTTTTGCAGCCTACTATACCCATAACATTCGCTTATGTTTAGAAGGATTATTTTATCTGTTTTGGCGGCTTTTCTGTGTGGTTGGTGTGTGGCCGGTGCGCAAAACATAGCTGTCAAGGATTCGTATGTAGTTGCACGTCAGCTTTATAACTCGGGGCAGAGGGTGGCCGGTGAGTGGGAGTTGTCGAAGGTGGCGCCGCACCGTGTGTCGCCCTCGGACTGGGGAGAGTACCATTTCCGGCGGGGGTACGCCGCGTTTATGTCGGGTAACTATACTCTGGCAAGGACGGAGTTCGTGAATGCGCGGCAGTCGTTCACCTATCGCCCGCATGCGGATTACTACATTGCGTACGCCGATTACGCGATGGGCGATTGGGCGAGTGCGGCGCGCGGCTTTAAGAAGCTGGAGAACTCGAATACTTATCGCAATCTGGTGCCGTACTATCTGATGCAGATCGAGTTTGCGCAGGGCGATTATGATGGCGCTGCTAATAGAGCTGAAATGTTGTTGGCGACCACCACGGGGGAGCGGCGTACCGAGATCGCGCGAATGGCGGCCGAGGCTCGTTTCCGGTTGGGGGACCATGCGTTGGCGCTCGACAATCTGGAGAGATACAGGGCCGAGGGCGGGATGCCTTCGCGGGTTGAGAACTATATGAGCGGCTTTTCGTTGTACAGCGAGGGGGAGTACGAACGGGCGGCGGATTACTTGTCGAGGGTCGTGAGCATAGATGATAGTTTGTCGCAGAATGCTTCGTACCACTTGGCGGATGCGTATCTGAAACTGGGGGACAAGACCAAGGCGGCGCAGTCGTTTTCCATTGCGGCGACGTCGGGGCACGACGGGGAGATTACGAGGGACGCGTTGCTGAACTATGGCAAGATACTTTACGAGACCGGCGGCGGGCGATTCAACGAGGCTGTGAAGGTGATGGAGCGCTTTGTGAACGATTATCCCGAGAGTGAACAGGTCACCGAGGTGAGGGGAATGTTGCAGAAGTTGAACTACGCCTATGCGCTGGAGTTGTGGACCGAGGCTATGGGCATTCCTTCGCCGGGCGACTTGCCGCGGCAGGCCATCGATTTGCTGAACAAGTCGTTGGAGTATCCGGCGGACAAGCGTTACGCGGCGTTGGCCAAGTTTTGGAAGGGCGAAATATACTATGCCGAGGGCAGGGTGGACAGTGCGGCGGTGCTGTATAGGGCGTATATCGATACGTCGCCTGTCTCTGAAAGGGAGAATGGGATCGCGAGGTATAATTTGGGGTATATCGATTTCAATGAGCAGAGGTGGGGCCCTGCGCAAACCTATTTTAACGGGTTTTTGAATCAGTGGCCGGCGCGGGATGCGTTCCGGGCCGACGCTTTGAATCGGCTGGGGGATACGCGGCATGCGCAGAGGGAGTACTGGAGGGCGATCGAGAGCTACGACGGGGTGTTGCAGATGATCCGGCAGGGAGGGATTCGTACGGCTCCCGACGTGGCGGCCGAGGGGTACTATGCGGCCTATCAGCGGGCGATGATGCTGGGGCTGGTCGACAGGGTGGATCGCAAGGTGGAGAGTTTGAGGGATATTATCGACTCGTCGAGGGGCGATTGGGTGGACGAGGCGACGTACCAGTTGGGGCGGACCTATATCGGGGAAGAACAGTTTGCCGAGGGTGCGAAGATCCTGGCGGGATTTATCGGGAAGTACCCCACGTCTCCTCTCCACGTGCAGGCGTTGATAGATCTGGGACTTGCGCATTCGAATATGGGTCAGGGGGCCGAGGCGAAGAAGTATTATGAGATGGCGGTTCAGGAGGCACCGGTGTTCTCGCGCGAGTCCGAGGAGGCGATGGCGGGTCTGAGGGGGATCTACGTCGCGGAGGGGAATGTCGACGGTTATGTGACGTGGACCGAGAGGGCGCAGGGAGCCCGTCAGGTGACGGCGAGCCAAAGGGACAGTCTATTGTTCATGGCGGCCGAAAGGGTGTACTTGTCGGGGGATGATGCGAAGGCGCAGGAGGCGCTTAGGGATTATATAGACACGGCGCCGACGGGTGAGTATGTCGGGACGGCGAACGGCTATCTGGCGGCCATGGAGCGTGCGCGGCAGATGGCGCGGGCCGAGGCGGCGGTTGCGGATATTGAGAGGCTGTATCGTGAAGGGAAGTATGGCGAGGGCGAGGCGGCGGTGTTCGCCCTGTCGGATAGCAAGACGCCCAATACATATATGCTGGGTAAGGCGTTCCTTGTGTTGGGCGATATTTATGTGGCCAGGGGTGATACGTTCCAGGCGCGGGCCACTTTCCAGAGTATCGTGGACGGCTATGTGCCCGATAATGACGGTATTGTGGCTGCCGCCGCGGATAAGATCGCAAATTTGAAATAGAGTTGCTATGAAGAGGTGTTTTTTGCTTATACTATTGCTATTTATCGGCTATAAGGCCGGGGCGCAGGATCTGTCGAAGCAGTTGGAGGTGACGCGCGAGTACTCTCCGCAGGTCGATCCGGCCGAGAAGTTGCCCGTGGTGCCGCGAATTCCGGGCGTGGAGGAGATGAAGCTCCAGACGCCGTACAGCATCAACTCTACCGCGCGGCCTACGGTGTTCGAGATGACGCCTTATGAGCCGGCGCGGATCGATGGGTTTGGGGTCGATAAGATACTTTATCTGCGTGCGGGGGCGGGGGTGCCGTTCCAAACCACGGCCGATATTTACTATACGCCGAGGCTGAAGCGGGGCGGGACTCTGGGTGTGTTCGGCAACCACCGCGGGTCGTTCTCGCGCATCATGAATGACCTTGATATTACCACTTCGGCAACGGAGGCATACGGCGAGTTGGGGATCTTTGGGACAAGAGAGTGGCCCAGGTACACGCTCAACGGAGATATCACCTACGCGTATTTCAGTTATTCGCCGTACGGGTCGAGCAACGTGGATGTTGCGGAGGCGATGGGTCTCGCCGAGGACGCCGTGGTCAATAGATATTTCGGGTATAACAGCGAGTCGGATCGGTTCAACTGGGGCAAGTTGCAGGGGCGGTTGAGCTTTGGCGACAGATTTACCGATCTGTCGCATCTGAACTATCGCATAGCTTTCGACGGTGCGTACGTTCACGAGATCGAGCAGGTGGATATCAACTTCAATGTCCGGACGGCTCAGATGTTCCGCACGCGGGGCGGGGTGGACGTGGTGGAGATTCCCGAGGGCGAGACTGCACGCCACGACCGTTGGATCGAACAGGGTTTCGAGGCTGTGTTGTGGGGCCGGTCGGCGCTCGACGCCCGGGAGAGTGCGCTCAACGCTTCGGCGTTTGTCCTCTCGCCGCGATACGTGTTGAAGGTCGATGACTTCAGTTTCTCGGCGGGGTTGGATTTCCGTTTTACTTCGACGCCGATCTTTGCTCCCGGCGGGGCGAGGGTGGCCGACAACTATCTCAGCTGGTCGCCCGCGGTGGATGCGCGCATCGAGCTGGCTCAGGGCGGGTTCGTGCCGTTTGTGAAGTATTCGACCCAGTTGCTGGACGGCAGTGTGGGAGCCTCGGTGAGCCGAAATCCTTACGCACGATATGGAGGTTTCGCACCCATGGGCTGGTCGGGAGATCTGAGGGCTGGTTTCGAGGGTGATCTGGACGACCTGTTTAATTACAGTCTGAGCGGCGGGGTGTCGTGGCTGGATAACTATCACATTTTCGCCGCGCGGCAGAACGTGTCGGTGTACGACAACGGCGAGGGAAGGTTGTATAAAGCGTATTATGAACCTGTGGGTTTTGTGCCTATGGCGGTGTCGGGCAAGCGGTACACGGTGGGTGCGCAGCTCGGTCTGCACGATCTGGGGGGCTTCTCGGCCCAGCTGTACGTCAACTGGAACGGCTTCGACCTCGACGAGTGGAGCGCCGGTGTGTGGAGCGAGGGCGGATGGTCGCAAGGGGCGCTGCCCGAGATGCCCGAAGTCGATCTGCCTCCCTTCGACGCACGGCTGGAGTTGTCGTATGTGCAAGCCGACAAGTTCATCATCCGTGCGGGCGCTTACATGATGGGCGAACGGAAGTTCAACTCGTTCTACTATCTGAACGACGGCTGGGAGGAGGGTGCGACCGAACCCACGGGCATCGCTTCCGAGCGCCACTACACCAGTTCGGTCGACAGGATCGGGGTTGCGGTCGATGTCTACGCCAGTGCCGAGGTGAAGATCGTGAAGGACCTGTGGATATTCGCCGAAGGTAAGAACCTCGCCAACCAGCAGCTCTATCCGTTCGTGCATTATCGCGGATTGGGCATCGGCATCATGGGCGGGGTGAAGATCCTGTGGTAGGGGCTTGTTGCTGTTGATTTGTTGTCTTTAATTATGCGTAGGTTTACGGTTGGTGTTAGGGTCGGCCCTGTCGTTATTGGCGGGGGTGGCGGCGAGGGTATGGAGATCAGTCCGGTTGTTGTGCAGTCGATGACCGATACGGATACCAATGATGTGGAGGCGACTGTCGCGCAGATTGCGAGGTTGCGGGCGGCGGGATGTCGTGTTGTCAGGATTACTGTTCCGGGGATGCGGGAGGTCGATAGTATGAGGGCTATTGTTGAGAGGGTGCGGGTTGAGATGCCGGATGTGGCGATTGTTGCCGATGTGCATTATCTGCCCGCTGCTGCTTTGGCGCTGGCGGGGGTGGTGGATAAGGTGAGGGTTAATCCGGGGACCTTTACTATTGATTCCTTTATTGAACTTATTGACAAGTGTTGTGAGACCGGTACCGCTATCCGCATCGGGGTGAACCACGGGTCGGTGGAGGGCGACATGGTGGAGGCGGCGATGGGGTATTTGAGGGTTTGTTGTGAGAGGGGTTTTGATCAGGTGGTGGTGTCGATCAAGGCGTCGGATGTGGGCGTTATGGTGGACAGTTACAGGAGGTTGGTGGCGGCGATGGATGCCGAGGGGATGCACTTTCCGCTGCATTTGGGTGTCACCGAGGCGGGGAATGGGTTGGATGGCGAGGTGAAGTCGGCAGTTGGGATCGGGGCGTTGCTGGTGGATGGTTTGGGGGATACTATTCGCGTTTCATTGACGGGTCCGCCGGAGAACGAGATCCCTGTCGCGCAGGCCATTTTGCAGGCGTGCGGACTGGACCGTTCGCGGGCCGAGGTTATAGCGTGCCCCGGGTGTGGGCGGACGCTGTTTGAGTTGAGTTCGGTTCTGGAGAGTGTTAAAGCTGCTACCGGACATCTGGCGGGCGTGAAGATCGCTGTAATGGGGTGCATTGTCAACGGGCCGGGCGAGATGGCCGACGCCGACTACGGGTATGTCGGGGCCGGGGAGGGCATGGTGTCGCTATATAGAGGCAGGGAGGTTGTGCGCCGAAACATTGCGCAGGAGGATGCTATTTTTAGCTTGGTCGAGTTGCTGAAAGCCGATGGTGTTTGGCGCGAACGGGGGGCTTGTGTGTGATCATGACTATTCTGCCTGTCACATATCTCGGGCCTGTCGATTGGTTCTCGTGTTTGGTTCGTGGGGCTGTCGGCGGTGGTGTGGGTGGGGTTATTGGCGGCGGGTGTATTATCGACGTGGGGGAGAACTGGGTGAAGCAAACGGTCCGAAACCGTTGTGAGATAATGACTTCCGGCGGGGTTGCCTCTTTGGTTGTGCCTGTTCATGCCTCTCCCGTTGCGGAGCCTGCCATCGGAGGTAAGACGGCCACGAAGGATGTGCGCATCGACAACTCGAAGCGCTGGCAACACGTGCATTGGAACACGCTGGTGTCGGCGTATCGTGGGTCGCCTTTTTTTGAACATTATGAGGACAGGTTTGCGCCGATTTATGAGCGGAGGTTCGAGTTTCTTATCGACCTGAATTTCAGCCTGTTGGAGATCCTGCTGGAGGCTCTTGGGCTGGGCGAGTTGAAGTCCTGTGGCGGTCTTATAGTTGCTCGGAAGTGGGTTGCGGCCGGCGAGGGTGATCTGGACCTGCGGGGCAAGAAGGCCCTGCGGCGGTCGTTATCTTCGTTATCCACACCCGCCGACAGCTATAGCTCCGATACTGCCGTGACGCCGACCAGCAACCGACGAATAACCACAGAATACACACAAGTATTCACCGACAGACTACCTTTCGCGGGCGGCCTGTCGATCGTCGACCTGCTTTTCTGCGAAGGCCCCGCCGCCTCGACCTTGCTCCGTTCGTCCTCGCTTTTCTCGAGTCGTTGAACGACTCGTTCGCCCGCCTCTCGAAGGAGGCAGTCTGCCGCCGAGCAAGGGCTGATATGAGCTTGGCGAAATTTCAGCCCGCCGCTTTGGGGCGGCGGCGGACTGAGGACTTTCACTTAGTGAAAGTCCGTCGCTTAAACGAACGGCGCCTTGACCACCACGGCGCGTATCGGTTTCTCACGAATGATGACCGCGATCTCGGTACCCACGGCAGCATACTCCGTCGCCACATAACCCATCCCGATCCCCTCTTTCAGCATCGGCGACATAGTCCCCGACGTAACAATGCCTATACTATTGCCATCAATAGAAGCAATTCCATACCCATGGCGCGGAATGCCGCGCTCGGTCATCTTGAAGGCCACCAACTTTCGCCGCACGCCATCACGCTTTTGCTGTTCCAGAATCCCACGGGCCACAAAATCCTTGCCCTCCACAAACTTGGTGATCCAGCCCAAACCCGCCTCCAGGGGCGACGTCGTATCGTCCAAATCATTGCCATAGAGACAAAAACCCTTCTCCAGCCGCAAGGTGTCGCGAGCACCCAAACCGATATTCTGCAAGCCCATATCCTTCCCCACACGCCACAACTCACCCCACAACTTATCGGCGTCACCATTCCCAACATAGATCTCGCACCCGCCCGACCCGGTATAACCCGTTGCCGACAAAATCGCATCGGGAATGCCCGCAACCTCGGTCCTCACAAACGTATAGTACGGCAGCTGCTCAATATCACGATCACAAAGCTTCTGCACGATCTTCATCGCCAGCGGCCCCTGAACAGCCAACTGACAAATCTCATCCGACGCGTTATACAGCTCACGACCCGGTGTAAGTCCAAACTCATCGGCATAATCACACAAATGGTCCCAATCTTTGGCAATGTTCGACGCGTTCACCACCAGCAAATACTCCTCCACGCCAAATCGATAAACCAAAATGTCGTCCACAATCCCACCGGCGGCATTAGTCAACGCCGAGTATTGCGCCCCGCCGTCCACAAGTTTGGCCACATCGTTGGTCGTCACCCGTTGCAGGAAGTCCACCGCCCTCGGTCCGCGAACCCAGATCTCGCCCATGTGGCTGACGTCGAACACACCCGCCCGCTCGCGAACACACACGTGTTCATCATTAATCCCCGTAAATTCGATAGGCATATTATAGCCCGCGAACTCGGCCATCCGCGCCCCATTCGCAATGTGATATTTCGTAAAAGGAGTAGTTTTCACAATTAGATAATTTGATGATTAGGTAATTAGAAAATTAGATAATTAGCTACGCAACGCCCAGCTAACGCACAATCTCCGGCTGATACGCCCGTCTCGCGCTACGCGCCATTCCGCGGGCCCACGGATAACTACGCATCTCGCCGGTCGCATAAGCCTACGCTTAGGCCTTTTTCACCCCGATCCGCGGGGCGCGCTTAAACTCTTTTTCGCGGTCGAACAAATACCGGTACGTGACGTGGGTCTTATGCTTCTGGGCACACACGTAATTCTCCACCATGCGCATCATGATCGGGTTGAAATCGCCCACCCACGCCAACTCCAGAGTCTTGTAAGGCATGTCTCCCTTGGCCACTTCGCTCTCGAACCTGTGTACCATGCCGCTCTCCACGCCCTTGCCGTGGAACTCCGGAGTTACGCCAAAAATCATCGCAAAAATCCGGTCCGCACGTTTCAGCACCTTCAACATAAACCACAACCTGAATTTATTCAAAAGCCCCAACTTCCCGCCAAACTTCCCGATAACCCGATTCAGATCCGGTATCATAATAAAGAACCCGATAGGCTCGTCATTAAACCAGGCAAAGTATATCAGCCGCGGATCTATAATGGGCTTCATCATCTTCATCATCCGCTGCGCATCCTCCCTCTCGATAGGCTTGACCCCCGAGTGACCCGCCCACGCCTTGTTGTAGACCAATCGGAAATCGTCGGCCACCTGTTCTAAATCACGGATATCGATATGGTCGAACCTGTAACCCGGCGACTCGGCCAGCCTCTTCGCGCGGTCGTACACCGACTGCGACAACACCCCGCTCTTGAGCGACCGATTGTAAGTGTACTGGTTGAAATAGTTCTGCCAGCCGTACCTCTCGAACAGCTCGACATAATAGGCCGGATTATAGGGATTGGCGTACAGCGGCTGGAACTCGAATCCATCCACCAACAGTCCCCACCACGCATCCCTCGATCCGAAATTCACAGGCCCGTCCATCGCCTCCATCCCATGTTCTTGGAGCCATAGTTTTGCAGCATCGAACAACAAATCGGCCACAGTCTGGTCGTTCACGGCCTCGAAAAACCCCACCCGTCCGGTCGGCTGCTCCTCGATGGCGGCATCATCGCGATTGAAAAACGCCGCCAACCGCCCCACAACCTTCCCGTCATGGCCGCGCACGATCCACCGAGCGGCATCTCCGCCGACAAACTTTTTGTTCTTGGTGTGATCGAATACAGTTTGAATATCGCAATCGAGCGGACACACCCAATTACGATTATCTCGGTACAGCCACTTGGGAAACTGCAAAAACTCCCTGGCCTGCCCCTCGGACTGGACAATTTCTACGGAATATGGTTTCATGGGTAACAAAGATATAAAACTTTTCCTTAACTTTGCTCTGGTAATATTTTCCAATACTAACTTAAAACCTACAACTTTATGGAAAACATCCGAAAACGGCCCCTTTTGCGGGGGGAGGGGGGTAAAATGATTAGATTGTTTGTGGTTTGTGCGTTGGCTTTTTTGTTTGCTGGCTGTTCATCCGAGCTTGACGATCTTTCTTTGCCTGATTCACCGTTGATGACCGAGTCGGGGGCTCAGACTCGGGCGGTGGTGGCACCGCCGCCTGTCCAGCT
>QMCD01001178.1_pt1 | contig 22471 bp, 30 predicted proteins | sample 1821841 | NCBI WGS metagenome assembly QMCD01 (sample SAMN01991225, study PRJNA193472) | Termite gut metagenome, whole genome shotgun sequencing project. | isolation source: worker | host: Macrotermes natalensis
ATACCACATCTCCTGTTTTGGAAGAACCTGCTCGAATATAATCGCCGTCAATAGTGAATATTGTGTTTTTGACTCTGGAAGACGCTGTTCTAATACGGTTACCGTCAATAGTGAATACAACATTTCCTATACTGGAAGAACCTACTCTGATACGATTGCCGTCAATATTGAATACCACATCTCCTGCTCTGGAAGAACCTACTTTAATGCTTTTATTCTCAATAGTTCAAGTAATGGACAAGGAATGCAGGATAAAAGCTTGGTAATAAATGGCTCTCATACGAAAACTGAAGTGGAGCAGTTTACGCAAGAAGAAGAGCTGGCAGAAAAACTAATTGGCGAAAAAGTAACCTTACATCAAGCGCAAAAGCAAGCATTAATTGATTTGGATAAAGGACTTTCAGTTTTATCCATCATGGCTACAGGGCGAGGAAAATCATTAGTTTTTCAGATCCATAGCGCTCGTTTAGCTCTTAAAAACAAGAGCGCGAGCGTTTTTGTTTATCCGTTAAGAGCGTTGATCTCTGATCAGTGCCGCACTATCAATGCGGGGTTTTCTAAACTTGGTCTTTGCGCCAAAGCGCTAACAGGAGAGATATCATCACAGCAAAAAGATGCTGTCTTTAGTGATCTGTACGAAGGGAAAGTTGATGTAATACTTACAACCCCGGAGTTTTTTCAACTACATAGCTGGCGTTTTGCCGGCTCCAATCGTATTCATTTTATCGTCTTTGATGAGGCGCATCATCTTGCTACAGAAAAACTGGCAAATCGAAAGGCCTACTGTCTGACATCCAAACTGCAACAGTTATTTAGAGAAGCACAATACTTGGCTGTGACGGCAACTGCAAATGATCAGATATGCAAGACCATATGCCAAACACTAAGGATCGATAAAGTAATTATTGACGAGTATAGGAGAAAAAACCTAGATATAAATGATGTTCGCAATGCTAACGATCGAGACAGTTTTTTAATTGATGTAGTTAACGACAGAAATAAATCGGTGGTATATGTAAACTCGCGTGCTTCAGCTGTGAACTTAGTAAGGGATATAAGAAAAGCACAATCTAAAAGCAAAATAAGTGAAGACGTTGCAAGTTGTGTGACTTTTTATCATGCAGGACTTGAGAAAGCCATAAGAAAAGAAATCGAGAACGACTTTAAGAATGGCATTATTCAAACGCTCGTATCCACCAGTGCTTTTGGAGAGGGAATAAATATCCCTGATATCCGAAATGTAATCCTATTTCATTTACCTTTTAATCTGATCGCATTCAATCAAATGGCCGGCCGTGCAGGCAGGGATGGTGCAAACTCCAAGGTTCATTTGATGTTTCAGAAATCAGATGTGCAGTCCAATCGAAAAATCCTCAACACCAATTGCCCGTCAAGACAAGATCTGATTACAGTTTATCGTGCATTGATAAGTTATTTAAAAGATAATAGTCTTGGTCAAGATTTCGTCTTAAAAAACAACTACATAACGACACTAGGTAAGATTTGTAACGAAATAGATAAGCAGATGCAACCCGATACTGATTTTATTTATAACGCCCTAATGATATTTGAGGAGCTTGAGCTTATCTCCGTAGATGAGATTGGCGATGAGTTTAAGATAGATCGGTGCAACAACCAAAATAAGGTTGAGCTAAAATCGAGCATCAGATACGCAGAAGCAATCGAAGAGCTGCAATTATTTGAGCAATTCAAGGACTGGGCGTTTACAACTTCTGTTGATACTATGAGAGAATATATTGTAAGTCCGATAACGCCTACTGCAACAATGTCCAGAACAAAAGGTGTCTTGCAGACAGTTGGCCATAACGCTTAATGAGAAAATCCGGTAACTATATGAGATGTGAAAGATTATGATCGACGATATTTTTAAAGTTGAGACCGAAGAAGTTGATGATATCGCCAGTGCATATGATCAACTCATACAGCATGCCCAAACATACCTAAACGACGCTGAGATGGATCAGATCAAGCATGCTTATGAGCGTGCGGAAAAAGCGCATGCCGGCCAAGAACGTAAAAGCGGCGAACCATTTATAAATCATCCACTTCAGGTTGCCATAACTATCGCCGAACTTCATCTGGATGTAGACTCAATTACCGCAGCGATACTTCATGATGCCGTTGAAGATACCAGCATGACTTTAGAAGACGTGAAAAAAGAGTTTTCTGACGAGGTAATGGAACTAGTTGATGGCGTAACCAAAATCACACGCATAGATATCGAGACTCTCTCTGAGCAACAGGTCAATAACATCCGCAAAATGCTTTTAGCTATGTCTAAGGATATTCGTGTAATCATCATTAAGTTGGCTGATCGTTTGCATAATATGCGTACTTTGTACGCTTTGCGCGAAGATCGACGGATATTTAAAGCTCGCGAGACTATGGAAGTATTTGCGCCACTGGCTCACCGTCTTGGGATCAACTCGATAAAGTGGGAGCTTGAAGATCTGGCGTTCTTTTATCTTGAGCCGTCTCGCTTTCAGCAAGTGTCTCGTATGGTCAAAGACTCCAGAAGTGCCAGAGAAGAGTATCTAAGCTCGACAATTAAAGTGCTTGCCGGTGAATTTGATAAGATGAGGATATACGCCAAGATAACAGGGCGTCCCAAGCATTTGTACTCGATATATCAAAAAATGGCTCAACGAGGAAAAGACTTCTCGGAGATATATGATCTGATTGCGCTGCGTGTGATAGTAAACTCAATCTCTGAATGCTATTCCTGTTTGGGCGCTGTGCATACCTTGTGGCCGCCGATGCCGGGGCGCTTTAAAGACTACATTGCCATGCCCAAGATGAATATGTATCAAAGCTTGCACACAACGGTCATAGGCCCTGCCGGTCGTCCTTTGGAAATTCAGATACGCACTAAAGAGATGCACCATATGAGCGAATACGGTGTAGCGGCTCACTGGAATTACAAAGAAGGCAAAAAGAAGACTGCAGATGCACAGATAGATGAGCAGCTATCTTGGATCAGACAGATGATTGATTTTACTGATGACAATGTTGATCCGCGAGAGTTTATGGAGACCCTCAGACAAGGTCTAAACTATACAGAGGTCTTTGTTTTCACGCCTAAAGGTGAGGTTGTCAGATTGCGCGCCGGTTCTACACCGATTGATTTTGCTTATGCCATCCACACCGAAGTAGGCAACCACTGTGTTGGAGCCAAGGTAAACGGCAGTATTGTGCCTTTGACTCATGAGTTGCAAATGGGCGATAGGGTAGAGGTGCTTACGCTCAAGAACTCAAGCCCTTCACGTGATTGGCTAAATATCGTGCGAACTCCCTCGGCAAGGTCAAAGATACGCGCGTGGTTTACACGTGCCAGCAAGGACGACGATATTGTGCATGGCCGCGATCTTCTTGCAAAGGAAACCCGCCGGCATGGATTGGGTATTTCCGGTTCACGTTCTTTGAAAGCTTTGCGAAGTGTCTCGGAGAGTCTGGGGCACAAAGATGTGGATGATCTGCTGGCCTTGATCGGAACAGGAAAACAAAGTGCCAGGCAAATTGCTAACAAGTTACTAAAAGAGTCTTCTGACCAAGTTGAAGTTGAAGATCATAATATTCCGGAAAAACTTCTTGGCATGGTCGCAAATAACTCATCTGCGCTTGAGCCTTTAAAGCCAAAATCGACTAAAGCTTCCAGGGGTTCATCGGGAGTTGTAATAAAAGGTCTTGATGATGTTTTAGTACGTTTATCACATTGCTGTAACCCCGTGCCCGGCGATGAAATTATAGGTTTTGTTACGCGTGGGCGGGGAGTTACCGTGCATCGCGCTGATTGTCCAAATGCAAAAGCGCTTATGAGCAACATGGAGCGCATAATTAAAGTGGATTGGGCCTCTGATAATCAGGGGCGTGATGTATATAATGTCGAGGTATTTATTGAAGCTATTGACCGTTTGCGTCTCTATCAGGATGTGACCGTAGCGCTAGGAAGTAGCGGTGTAAACATACTCAATGCGACTATGTCCACCCATAAAGACGGAATTGTTGAGATGAGATATCTTTTTGAGGTAAGCGAAATTGCACATATTGAGAAAATTCTTCGCGAACTCAGGGCTATAGATGGTGTAATAGATGCCCGACGCACTATGCCCGGCGAAGCTATTAGAAGAAAAAAGAGAGGCCTGGACGCTATATGATAGTTGAGCGAGTTGAAGTAATGATATCTCCGGGTTTTACGGAGAATTGCTACATTATCAGTGAGGATACAAGCAAGGATTCTGCGGACGACAAAGTTGTTGTGGTCGATCCGGGTGCTGATGCTAAAAAAATCCTTGCAAAAGTGGGCAAGAGAAAAGTTGAAGCGATAGTTTTAACACATAGACATTACGATCACATTGGAGCTCTTCGCGAAATTTATGATGCCACCGGTGCAGTAGTCATTGCTCACAAACATGACGCTGCAAGTATTTCCGGTGAAGAGCCTGACATTACCTCAAGCATGTTCAGCAAAGCAAAGTATGTACAAATTGACCGCATTGTTGAGGAAGGCGACATTATCTCTTTGGGGAATTCGCAGCTGCTTGTGATGCATACACCCGGGCATACGATTGGAAGCATGTGTCTGCTTGACATGAACAGCAAGGTTCTTATCGCAGGCGATACTATATTTTATCAGGCTGTAGGACGCACCGATCTACCTAGTGGAAGTGTCGAGCAACAACGAGGGAGCGTGCGTGCTTTGGCAAAATTACCTGACGATATTGTTATCTACCCCGGACATGATGAAAATACATCCATAGGACATGAAAGAAAATTCGGTGTCTTATATGGTATTAATTAGCGAGCAGTTATGTATATAGCGATAGTGCAAAATAATCCTGTAGTTGGCGATATACGCGGCAACAGCGAACGAATCTTAGAGTCACTGGACTCGTTGATGAACAGTCTTTATCCTCCGGACTTGGTTATATTTCCGGCGCATGCTTTAACGGGATCTCCTGTAAAAGGTTTAGAAACTTCTGATGCGTTTGCCGGCGAATGTTTAGCAGGCGCCCACAACCTCATTGCCAAAGCATCTTTACCTACTTTGATAGGCACGATGATTCCGCAGCCTCTGGCTGATGAAATGGGATTCACTAATGAACCGGAGATTTTATACTGCAAAGACGGTGCCGGTGGAGCACTTGGTTTTGTAGATGTTAACAACGATTGGCCTTATGATCAGTATGCGTCAAGCATTACTGTGTTGTTGGAAGGCCACACTGTAAGCATCCTGCAAGACGAATACCCTGAAAACAATGACGATTTTTCTGAATGTGATGCAATAATATTGATGCTATCCAAAGAGTATCGTGGAACCAATACGATGTTTACGGCATCATCACAAGTCTCATATATAAAAAGCATTGCCAAGAAAAATAATGCATGGGTGATCGTAGCAAACTTGGTCGGAGCACAAGATGCGACAGTATTTGACGGGGCAAGTTTGGTGGTCAATCAAAAAGGTGATGTGGTTGTTGCTGCAAAGCCATTTGAGGAAGATGTTATAAGTTTTAATATCAATTTTGATGTAGGAAAATCCCCGGATGCAACGAGTAGCAGTATCGAAGCTACTACAAATAATGCCGAGCAGGACTTGCTGCATATCGGCACACAAATTATTAAACCATTGTTGCCATACGAGGCTGATTGGAAAGCTTTGTGCTTATTTGTTAAGGACTATGTATCAAAAAACGGCTTCAGCGATGTCGTACTTGGATTATCCGGTGGACTAGACTCAGCTGTCACTGCCGCTATTGCATGTGATGCATTAGGTTCTGAACGCGTACACGGGGTTTTGATGCCTAGTGAAATCTCAACAGAAGAATCTTTGACAGATGCTAAAGAACTGGCAGAGCTTTTAGGTATTAAGACTTATGAGATTCCGATAAATAAAGCAGTTGCTGCTTTTGAGGATCTATCTATAGCTGCAATAGGCAACCCCGGCTCTGAATTGGCGCGACAAAACATACAATCCCGTATGCGCATGCTCATCTTGATGCATCTTTCAAATACGTATGGTTTCCTTCTACTCAACACGACTAATAAGTCGGAATGTGCTATGGGTTACTCTACATTGTACGGTGATACTGCCGGAGCTATATCTCCATTGGGCAACATTTACAAGACAGATGTCTATGGGTTAGCAAGCTGGCGTAATGAACGATCGTTTGTGATACCGCAAAACTCCATAGACAAAGAGCCATCAGCAGAATTAAGCGTAGGGCAAAAGGACACAGACTCTTTACCACCATATGACATACTGGATCATATTTTACGTATGCATGTCGAAGAAGGTCTTGGTGTAGATCAAATATTGGAATATACTGCACACAATGCTTTTGCGCAGGCACTTACCAGTGATCTGGTGAAAGATGTATTAAACAAAGTAAAGAATGCTGAGTTTAAGCGACGCCAAGAACCTCTGGCGCCAACATTAGGTTATGTAGATATGAATGAAGATAGGAATTGGCCCGTGACAAATGGTTTCAATGACCGAGACGATTTGGTAGTGTCTGATTTTGACGCAGATAGCTACTTGTCAATGATTGAAAGCTGGAAGATGCCCGATGGATGGGACTTCCTTGCAAACTAACACAAAAACTATCAACCGCTCTACAAACGTTAAATCCAGTTTCATACTCACAATCACAGCACTAATTTGGGGATTAGCTTTTGTTGCCCAACGCTCCGGTATGGAATTTGTCGGACCATTCTTGTTTATGGGCATTAGGATGCTTTTGGGTGCACTTACTTTGGTGGTCATAGTTGTTTTGATGGATTTCGTCCGCAAGATGCGCAAAAAACCAATTGATGACAATAAAAGTCTTGATAATCCTAAATCTGAGCCCAATGCTTCAAAACTAACAGGCACGACCTTGCTCAAGGCAGGATTGGCATGTGGAGCAGTGCTTTTCTTAGCCGGCTCTGCGCAGCAAGTTGGGTTAGTGTTTACCACTGCATCAAAAGCCGGCTTCCTCACAGCTTTGTATATTGTGTTGGTGCCGATTCTCGGGCTTTTCATTAGACATAAAACTCACTGGAATACATGGTTGAGCGTAGCAATAGCGGCGGTAGGTCTATACTTTCTCTGCATAAAAGACAGCTTCATTATGGAGCTAGGCGATATTTCTGTGTTGGGTGGAGCATTTTTTTGGGCGTGCCATATCTTGGTCATAGATCACTTTGTAGCTGACCTCAAGCAACGCGACATTCTCAAGCTTTGCGTTGCTCAATTTATAGCCGCTGCCGTATTGGCGTTTATTGCCTCGCCGATGCTTGATGGGTTTTTTGCATCCGGCACATTTGATCTGTCTGCAATCACTGCTGCCATGCCGGCAATTCTATTTACCGGCATTTTATCTACAGGTGTGGCATTTACCTTGCAAGCTATTGGACAGCAGGGATTAAACCCCTCGGCTGCATCGATTATAATGAGCTTAGAATCGGTATTTAGCCTTATTGGCGGAATGCTGATACTCAGTGAAATACTGACAATGCGCGAGTGGATAGGCTGCGTCTTGATGTTTGTTGCCGTTATCCTCTCACAATTGCCCGTTAAAGACAGTAAGCGGCTTACCTGACCAGCTAATTGTGTTAATCTATTACCAACCACTCGAATATTGATTATTAGGAGGACATAGTGGAAAAACTTACCGCGAAGCAAGTTGCTGTTCCTGCGGACGTACTACCTGAGGCATGCGAAACATATATTGACAACTACCTGTCTGCCACACAAGGTACAGGACGACTGATGCTTTATGCTTGTGACCAAAAAATTGAGCACATGAATGGAGATTTTTTTGGAGAGGGCATTGACCCTGCCGATAACGATCCGGAACATTTGTTTAGAATTGGCGCACAAGGTGTTGTTGGTGTATTAGCCGGGCAAAAAGGTCTTGTTGCTCGTTATGCTGCCGACTATCCCGAGATCAACTATCTGATCAAGATGAATTCCAAGACCAATCTTATCGGCACAAAACAAGATGACCCTTATTCTCCACAGCTATATTCTTTGGAGTCAGTATTGGCCATGCGTGATGCCGGAGTGAATATCGTTGGTATTGGATACACAATCTACCTTGGCTCTGAGTACGAAGCCACAATGATGGGAGAGGCTGGCGAGCTGATCGCAGAAGCACATGCTGCCGGCTTGATCGTTGTGTTGTGGATTTACCCACGTGGCAAAGCTGTAGAAAACGAAAAAGATGCCGATCTAATCGCCGGTGCTGCCGGTGTGGCATTATGCCTAGGTGCAGATTTCGTAAAGGTGAACCCACCAAAAGCTACCGATGGTGCAACTTCATCCGAGCTATTGGCTCGTGCCTCTGAGGCAGCCGGTCGCACCGGACTGGTATGTGCAGGTGGATCAACAGTTGATGCCAAGAGTTTCCTGACTCAACTATGGGAGCAAATCCACGTAGGCGGTGCTTGCGGCAACGCAACCGGACGCAATATACATCAACGCTCACTTGACGAAGCCGTACGTTTGACCAAGGCCATCAGTGCCATAACTCTAGCTGACTACGATGTAGAAGAAGCTTTAGACGTATTCGAAGGAAAAGAAAACTTCATGCTCTAAAAGCTTTATCATTTTGAGCATGAAGTCGAGTAATCTAAACGAGTGTTTTACGGGTGATAGATATGTCGTCCGTAAAACACTCGGTATTATTAATCTAAACTAATACTGACTAGGATGGCGCTCGAAGAAATCTGTGCGTGGCGGGAGTTGTTTAATCTTGTGCGCGCCTTGGGTCAACTCATCGGCCGAGACAAAGACCTCGAATCCGTCAAAAACATGCTCCCACGAGAAGAACTTACGCTTTGTGGTGGTTTTTTCAAGGTTTAAATACTCGTATATCATCTCGGTACCCTGTGGAACTATTGGATGCATGAGAACAGTGCATACTCTCAGTAAATAAAACGCATTGCGTAAGACGCTTATGCGAGCCTCAATGTCTTCTCCGGCTTCGCGGATGGCATCTGACCAGTACTTGTTGGATTTGCGTATGTATTCTGCTGTTAGTTGCGAAACAACATGAAATTCCTGCCTATACATCAAATGTTCATACTCAAGTATTGTGTTTTTTGCATCTTGGATAAGCTCGGCGGCAACCTCACCTAGTGGCATCATATCATTGTTGTCTTTCTGCGCAGTATAAAAACACGAGCGAGCCAAGCGATTGAAAACGTTTGTGAGTAACGTGCCTTCTTTAAGCACCGGATCAGCGTCTTTTTCATTTGCTGCCGGGTTTAGTGGCTTGGGTTGAAAACTCACCGGCTTGAGTCCTAAACCGAGCGCCATGAAGTGCGCCCTCAGTTGCTCCGCTGTGTAGTAATCAAGCAGTTCGTCAGCCATTGGCGGCTTTATTGCACCTGATGATGAGGCTTTTTTATCTAAAAACAGCAGGTGGTAGTTAGCGATTAGTTTTGATTGTTGCAGATCGCCGGGCAGGGGAGTAGCCTGTGGTTTATGCTCGGATGGTAGTGCTGCCCAAAGTGCCGTTTGTGCCACGCCGTAAAAGTAAATATTGTCTTGACCAATAAATTGATAAACTGTTGCATCCTGAGAGCACCAATAGTCGCGCCAGTCTTTCGCATCGTCATTTTCTGCGACCTCTAGTCGAGCAGCGTTAAGTGTTTCAATGCCTTGACCGCAGTTATCAACGTATGTTTTGGTAAAGCTTATCGGAGCCCAAAGCGACTCCGGCCATACCCAAACTGTCAGATGCTCCACACCGTTTATTACGGGGGCAGGTACTCCCCAGCTAATATTTCCGGTGAGCCTGAACGGCACTAATGCCTTACCTGTACGATAGCGTAGCTGCTCGGAGTCTAGTACTCTTCGCGCCGTATCGCGGTCGTCCAGATTGGCAAATTCTAACTCAAAGGATTGCTTGCCTTTTTCAGCACTGCGGTATTCGTGTTTTGGCATGGTGTCTTTTAACTCAAAATAATCTGCTTCATATTCGTTTTTAACGTAGATGATAGGCGCGACTAAAAACTCATCGATCGTATTAGTTACCACATCGCGAGTTTCATTGTTTGTGCGCTGTAGCTCGACGTACTCTTTTAAGAGATCGCGCATTTTAGGTAGATCAAAGTACCAATTCTCAACGTTGTGCATGACTGGAGTGTTTCCGGTGAGTGCACTTTTAGGATTGATCAGATCTGACGGCATATATTGATGTCCAAGGTCGCACTCATCCGCGTAAGCGTTTTCTGATTTGCAGCTAGGTATCGGACACTTGCCAACAACTTGGCGACCATTTAAAAAGCTTTCTGCCTCTTCATCGTAAAACTGAGCAGTAGATTCCAACTTAAGGTGCCCATTTTTATAGAGTTTTTCGATAATTTCTTGAGTCATCTGATTGTGGGTCTCTTTGGATTTGCCCATGCCGGAACCCTCAAAAATATCGAGAGAGATGTTGTAATTCTTTAGCGAGTTAACTTGAGCATCGTGATTTTTTTGTACATAGTCCTCTATTGTACCGCTATATGTTTCGTCTTCAGTCAGCTTGCGATAACCTTCTTCAATGGGGGAGCCATAACAGTCTGTACCGCTTATAAACAGTACATTCTCCTCACCAATCCTGTCTCTTAGGAACCTAGCGTAAACGTCTGCCGGTACAAATACGCCACCGATGTGCCCAAAGTGAAGACCTTTGTTGCCATAAGGCATGCCTGCGGTAACTATCGCTTTTTTAGGAAAACTTGGTCGACCATTGCTTGTAGGGGGTGTTGTATTGTTGCTCATTTTGCGTTTTTCAGCTCTTCTCTTAAAGTTGTCGGCTAATTATGTGCTCGCTATTTGCAGCCCAAAATGGATTACGATAGCGTTACCAAACATTGTTAATAAACACTTGCTCATATATCCTTGAAATTATCGCATAAACTTACACGATTGGATAAGCATGGCTGACTTTGATTTTGGTCAATTTACTAAGGGCTTTATGAATGGCGTAAGCAACGTTGCCGATAATGTTGCAACTGTTGCCAAAGAAACAACCGGTGATGTCTTTCGCCATAAGCAGTTTGGCGACATTGGGCGCGATCTTGTTGCAGCCGGTTTAACCACCAGTCATGGTGGAAATCTGAGTGTAAGTGATGGCGACTCCATTTGGATATCTGGCACCGGATCTATGCTTGGACACATGTCTTCAAACGATGTTTGTAAAGTCTTCATGTCACCAACAGATCTGGACGAAAAAGCCTCTATGGAACTTGTTGTGCACAGAGCCATGTATAATGCATGGTCAGCTCTTTGCAGAGAGCAGGACGTGCCTTTTGGCACAAAGGCTATTATTCATGCTCATACAAAATACACAACCTACCGATCGTTGGTTGATGATGTTATTGATCCAAAAGATTCAGAAGGCAAGTTGGTCTTGGGAAACTCAGTGCCGGTCTTGGTTGTTGATGAGGCAGTAGCTAGTGAAGAAGTTGCAACCCAAATGGCTGCGATAATTACAGGTGGAGGTTTTATTGGTGTTGTTCGCGGGCACGGACCTTTTGTTCTTGCCGATACGCTTGAGGATGCTTTAAGGCTTATATCGTGCCTGGAATACTCATCGGAATTATTGACCATATTTGATATGACGGGAAAAATGCCACTTTAACATGACAAGATTAGACCTTTTTGATTACAAGCTACCTGAAGATTTGATAGCTCAATACCCAACAAGTATTCGCGACGAATCACGTCTGTTGGTACTAGATAGAGCCACCGGCTTACTACAAGACAAGCATTTTTTTGATTTACCGGATTATTTACAAGCCGGAGATGTATTGGTGCTCAATGATTCACGTGTCATCCACACAAGACTGCTTGGCACCAAACAAGATACCGGCGCTAATATCGAGCTCTTTTTGCTTAAGCAAGTTGGAGATGACAAAGATATTTGGGAAGCGCTAGCACGTCCTGCCAGAAGACTTAAAATGGGTGACCGAGTTACCTTTTCAGGTGATGATAAAACGATTACGGCACACGTTTTGAGTAAAAATGAATCCGGATCTGTTATTGTTTCGCTTGAACACGTTGGTGATTTATACGATGTCTTACAGCATGTAGGACATGTTCCCTTGCCGCCATACATCGATCGCTCAGATGAGCAAACGGACGAAACGCGTTATCAGACGGTCTTTGCTAATGACCCCGGATCTGTTGCGGCACCTACAGCGGGCTTGCATTTTACAACTGAGCTACTAGAGCAATTAGATAAAAAAGGTGTTGAGGTAGCGCGAGTAACGCTTCATGTTGGGCTGGGAACTTTTCGACCGGTACAAACTGAGCACATTGAAGATCATCTTATGCACGAGGAAATCTATTATATTTCTGATGAGAGTGCTGCGATTATTAATGCGGCAAAAAATGACGCTAGGCGTATTATATGTATTGGAACAACTTCGGTGCGCACACTTGAAAGCTCGGCGGATTATGCAGCAACAAATCAAATGACAAGCAGTGTGCTTCCCGGATGGGGGAGCACAAACATATTCATATATCCCGGAGGCAAAGAGTTTAAAGTGGCAGATGCACTGGTAACAAATTTCCATCTGCCAAAATCAACACTATTGATGCTTGTCTCAGCATTCTATGACCGAGAAAAAATCTTACAAGCTTACAATCACGCTATAGCAAATAAATACCGTTTCTTTAGCTACGGCGACGCAATGCTGATTATTTAAGTAAAGAGCCGGATTGTTTGCTAACGGTCTCACCCTCACGGGTTCCGTTCCAACAAAAAAAGTGAAAATTCTGAGTAAAAAACCTGCATAACGTTTAGTACATGTAGAAAAAGGGCTCCCCGAAATGCTTGAGGGAGCGCAGCGAGTGAGCATTTTGGGGATAAGATCGCCGTAACGTAACAAATCTCAGAATCCAACTTGTTTGGGTTCTGAGATTTCGTGGAGTTTTTGGCGATCTGGTGCCCGAGGTGGGAGTTGAACTTTCAATTAGGGTATGCATAACTCGTAATTTAATGCAAATTTACAGGTAGAATCGCTGTGCATCGCCATACATCGCCATACAAAGTTGTGCATTTCCCACACGCAGCCCACACGCGCCAAAATTTATTATACTTAGATACAAATAATCTAAACATGCTTTATGCAAGGTTGCAGATAATAGGTTAAGCATTGCCATAACCCCTATCTAAAATCGCAGCAGCCTCTTTCACATCTTGCTTGAGCGGCTTGACGTATTTATTGTAAGTGGTCGTTATTGTCGTGTGTCTGAGTATCTTTGATACGTGCTCAATTGGCACTCCTGCTTTAATGGCAGCAGTTGCAAAACAATGCCTAAGAGACTGGGCGGTAATCTCCGGCAGCTTGTGCTTTTTGACGAACGCAACCATATGCCTGTTTAACTGATGCGTCTTCATACGTCCTTGTGTATGGACGCAAACCGCACCTATTCGCAAGCTATCACCTTTGATTTCTTTCAACTGCTTAGCGGCATACTCAGACATCGGAATAACGTCTTTAGATTGCTCTGTCTTGGTGTCGCCAAGTTCATAGCCGTTTTCAATTCGGACGTATCCTTGTCTGATTGTGATCTCGCGGCTCTTGAAATCAATATCTTTCCAGTCCAACCCCAAAATCTCACCCGGACGTAGTCCAAAACAAAAGCCCAAGACAAGCACTGGGCGAAGTGTAGGAGTAGCCAAATCAATAATACGCTGATGTTCTTTAAGGTCGCTTATGACAGCACCCTCGTGATTACGGTCTGTATCCTTTTTTGGAGGTAGTTTAAAACGACCTGCCGCCGGGTTAGTTTTAATAAGCTCCATCAGTACGGCTTCACCTAAGATTGCTCGCAGCGTGTCTCTGAAATTCTTGGCTGTCTTATTTGTTGCACATCTTGAGAGGTGACGTTGAATTTCAAGGCGGTTGATTGCTGCAACTTCTCGGTTTCCAAATGCTGGCATTAGGTGGTTTTTGATGATGGACTTATAGATACGTAGGGTAGTCTTGCGTAAGGCTTCCTGCTTAGCTGGCATATAATAGATATTTACGAACTCTTGAAATGTGATTCTATCGCTACGTCCGTTGGATACAGATTTTAGAGACTCATATTCTGAATGCGCTCGCTTGGCTTCACGCATTGTCTTGCACGTTTTAGTGCGCCTGTCTGGCTTGCCATTAAGCTTATAGCCAACCTCTACTTCCACGCGATAGCGGATTTCCCCTGATTTGGTTTTATAGGTTGAAATTGACATTGCCCCTCCGTTCACGACAACGGGACAATCTGCGAACATGAAACACATTCGCAGATTGCGCATTTGTTTCATCTACGCAACTTTGAAGCTAGGAAACTCAATAGTTAAAGGTTGGTCAGTTTTAATATCAAGTTTTGATGGTAGATCGCCATAAACTTCCTTGAAGTCGAAAATCTCAATTCCTGCAAATTCACCATCTGGATAACCAAATAACACGGAAATGTTGGGAGATATATCTACAACATCAGTGCAGGAATCACCATAATCACCGTACTTTACATAAAGCGTGTCAGTGATGGGATCATATGAAATCTGTTTTATGTCTATGCTTATCGTTTTCATAAGGTGATGCCTTTTTTCATATGCACCAGTTTTGAGAAAGAGCCAATCGTACTTGTTCTTTGCCATGATACCACAGGTGACGGCTCGGTTTTAAGACTTCTTCTATTTCTTGGATATCTTCTGTTAAGAGACTTTCGCGCGTCTCCCCAAGCTCGCTGCTATCTCCATACGTAATTGCGCTTTCCTGCGCTCTTGAATCTGTTGATCCGTCTTCTTGGAGTTCTGTTTCCGAAGATCGTTCAGCGCTTGGGGGTCGTAAAGCCCGAAACTCGGAATTATCCCTCTCATTAGCGTTTTCATGATCACTCCTTTTTCTGTGTTCCAATAGTATAGCCTCTTCTCTTTTTAAATTGTTGCAGCTTTATTGATTTTGCAGGTAACGGTTTGTTGGTACTTTGGTGACTTAGCGAGGCTGTATCTTGGTGGATGGTAGCCTCGCTTTGTTTATATCCTTGATACAAGCAACTGGTTTATTGATACGCCTTGCTCCGCTGCTTCAATAGCGATTCGCTGATGTTGTTCTTTAGGCATTCTCAAACGAATGTTGCCGGAGTATGGTTTTTTCGTGAACGGTACGGGAATAACATCGCCGTCTTTTTCCATTTCATTAAGTAGGAATCTTACCAATTCCACCATCCCGTTAAAGGCTTCTGCTTGAGTGTCTTCAACGCTTGATAACCGTGGAAATTCAGCAACGGTAGCTATGTAGGCTTTGTCTTCTTCTGACCAAAAAACACGGTACGTATAATCTTCTGCTTTATGCATCGCTTTCATCCTCCAACCTGTCTATGGCACTTAAAACCTGCTTAACTTGATACGATTTTGCATAGCCACCTTTATCTTGTATGTTTACCCATGGGTCACCTTGCCATGGTGTTTTAAATACATGGTGCGAACCTCTAACTTTTGGACTACCAAAATAGTGAGTACAAACCCTTAAACAGTCTGAAAAGCGTACATTGTTTGGGCTGTTTCTCATTGCCGCCAAGATGTCTTTTACTGATGCCATAAGTCTCCTTTGTCTTGCCTTATGGTACCATATATAACACCATTTGGCAAGTTTAACTTACTTATCGGTGTGTGCACGTATATACCGTTTCATCTGTGCGTCAAATTCTTTGTCACGCAAGTATTTATCTTTTCTTTCTTTGATTTCGTCATCAATAGCTCTACGTTCTTCTGCTGACGGATAGTCATTTTTCAAAACTCTTGTAACATACCTTGACCAAAATATTTCATTCGGTATTTCGTCTTTATTGGCTGGTACATTTTCCTTGTCGATGCACCCATATCTTTCAAGGTCGCCCAATATCGTCTTGTACGTCTCTACTTCTTCCACCGTTCCACTTAGTTTTTCTTGGATGTGTCTCTCTCGTGTCTCTTGTGTAAGGCTGTCCAGAAATGTAAGTTCGTCTTGTCGTTCTTTGGCTTCTTTGTCTGTTTGTATGTGGAGTGGTGCTCCAACCTCTTTGATAATAGCTCGCATCTTTTTGGTGTCTTCATTGTTGCTCAAAAACATCTCTATTAGCATTCCGATTGATATGCCAAAGGCAAGAAATGAGATAGACCAAAACGCAACAACCGCAGGGTTATATGACGTTGCGGACGAACTCAAAACTATGGCAGCGACGATAGAAACCGCACCGACGATAATGGTAGCTATTATTCCTTTTCTGTTCCCCATATCTACCGTCGTCTCTGCCAAGGTATGACGGCACACACCATCTTGCCCAACACCTTGAAGTACGGAGCGTCCGGGTCATCGGATGCAAGAAAACGTACACGATGCCGGTCATTCGTGCTGTCGGGTTTTAGGAACACCCCCTCGGGCGCGAACTTCACATGTTTCAGCGTCGCGTCATCGCCGTTGACGATGACGGCCGCGACATCACCGTCTCTGGGTTCTTGATGGGTGCTATAGCTACGTAGGTACCGTCCTGCACGATCTGATTCATCGAATCTCCTGACGCGACGACGTAAAAGACATTGGGGTATTCCTCAAGTATATCCGGCGGTATCCAGTATTTTTCATCGGATTGCTCTATCGCTTCGCGTTCTTCACCAGCAGCAATGCGCCCTACTACTGTGGCATATGTATATGATGGTACAGCGGTTATGCGCCGCCCCTTTTGGGAAGCCAGACCGAACGTATCGGAAGTGAGGTCGTCCATAGTTATCCCGTAGTGGTCTGCTATATTTTTTATGTAGTTTACTTTGGGTTGTGCCCCTTGCTTCCATTGTGTGATAGCAGATGGTGAAACACCTGCAATATCCGCTAACGTATCCTGTGTAATGTCATGTCTGACCATCAATACTTCGAGGTTATCAAAAAGAGACATAATAATCACTCCTAGCTAAAATATTAAGAATACTTTACTTCATGTTAAATATATTTACAAAACTTAATATTGATTTAACTTAATAAATGAAGTAAACTTAATATCTGAAAGGAGCACTGATGAAAACAAAAAGCCAATTTCAGCCATCCCTAAATATTTCAAACATCTGGAATGCAGATGCTTCAGACATACAATGGGGCATCATCCGAGATATTGAAAAAGACGGCTCAGTGTTGATGTTTGTCAGTCCTGAGTTTGGGTATCTTACTGCTTGGAAATGCTGTAATACCTGCGTTGGAAGAATAGGCATAGTGATCCTTACCGACGATCGCATACCATTTTTGATAGCTTCACGATATAAAAGCTTCGATGGGGGGTTGCTCGGGCGCATTACATCACGAATTCGTGATGCTTGGTTGATTATTTCAGATGTTCTTAAAGATATTTTTTTGCGGTAATGGTTAAGTTAACTTAATTAAGGAAAACACACATGACACAAGCCACACAGACAGATAAAGCCTCCGAATGGTCACGCACACTCAAAGCTGCACGAATGGCAAGCAATGTACATCAGTCGGAGTTAATAGAGATATTGGGTTGTTCACTGCCCACCTACATTGCCAAGGAAAAAGACCCCAGCCGCTTCACTCTCGGAGAATTCGCATCCATCTATTCGCGCCTGAACCCGATGGGGCAGGAACACGCCAGGTGCATTTTAGGAGAAATGTTACAGGATGTCACTGATTCCCCTGACATCCCCGGACGTAAGGAGAACTAATGAAGCAAGTAACAATGCGCCTAGACAAGCCGAAGAGCTGGTAGCAAACATGGAAAATCCGTTCTACACAGCATCAGCAACATTGCTGACTCTTGCTATAGGGCTTTGTCTGGTGAGTTTTTTTGCTGTCTTGCTTGGCGCTTCCATTGAAACGGTATGCACGATATTTGGATTGCCAGTAATTACATTCGCGATAGGTGGGGCTTCTTGTTTATTGATAGGAGTTTTCTGTGACTAAACCGACTTTAACAAACAATGTTCGCAGTCTTCGTGAAAAACGAGGTATTTCGCAAGAGGCGCTAGCACACGAAATAGGCGTGACACTTGGAACAATCAACAATTGGGAACGTCTGAACACAGACATTCCCGGGCGAAGAATCGCTGCTTTAGCAACTTTCTTTGGCTGCACCATGAATGACGTTATGGGCGTAACGGGGGCATCTGACCATTCTCCAACAAGCCGCATTATGCGACCTATTTAACACACATGGACACAATCTGTGGATGAGTTTCGGAGGTTCACTTTGATTCAACAAATTGCAAATATCTTGTTCATCGTTCTTTGCCTTTTGTTCATTGCATATTTCGCAGTTAAGTGTTTCAGGCTGTACGACTTACCACTGTGCATAGATATAACCGCTCTGTTCGTAGGTGGCTTCATTTTTGGATGTCTCGCCAATGAAGCGGTCTCAAAACTAAGGAAAATCCATGTTAGATAAAAATGCAATGAGCCGCCGAGTTCGCGGCTGGATCAAAGATTCAGGGTTGACGCTAGAGGATTTTGCTGAGCAGCTCAGTGAGTTTTCAGGTGAAGAAATCCCATACACAACAGTTAGATCGTGGGTGCACGTTACGCGCTCAGTGTCATTTGAACGCGCTTGTCTCATTGCTGACTTCTTTGACAAGTCGCTTGATGAATTGGCAGTGCGCAATTGGATACCACCACATCAGAGAATGACAGTTGTAGCAACTGACATCCTCGGACGTGAGGAGAACTAATTATGAACACACTAGCAAAAGCATACGTTGACAATATGCTTTCCCGTCCTGTCATAGAAGACAGATTCAGAAATAATCTAGAGCGGCTAACATGCAGAATCTTGATAGATGCTATCCACTACGAAGCAGGTCAAGGAGAGATAGCAGCTCTCCCTAACCTACTACGTGAACTCAGGGAGCTTACAGTATCCGCATCGGCTTACCATCCCCCTTGCGATAAATGTCATAGAGCTTATCAAACACCTCTTGAAGCTCAACAACAGCCGCATCACGGTCAAGACCTTTTGCAATCACTAGACCAGACGTTATCTGAGCTGCTGCTTGAAATAGAGCAGGATTCTCAAACGTCTGCCGCCGCAATAGGAATTGCTGAGTGTCCCGGCTTTATAACAATTGAAGATGCTGCACACATCGCAGGTATTTCAAAATCGAGAATCGAGGATGCGCTACATGCGCAGAACCCTCTTCCACATTGGCCAGAGGGAAGCAGATATTACATAGTCCGCGACCTTGTGATGCCGTATTTCATCAAAAACAAAGTCGTTGGCTTAGACGAGAAAGGAGAACTTCTATGAGACCACTTACACGCACTGAAAAGCTCTGGGCATACGCAACAGCGTTTGCAACAACAGCAGTAATTATCATCGCTACCGCAATAGGCGCGTGACCTTAGACAGGACGGCTACGGGGTGTTAACCCTCCTCCAATCTGTAGCATTTGTTGTCCCCACAGCAAACCGTAGCCGTCCTGTGTGGGGTCACCACAAAGTACGTTGACAGTTGAATACCTGAGATGTGGCAGCAGATAAGGAGCTGCCATGCCAAAAGAAGTGACAATATTGCTTAAGCCAGTGTTAGACAAGGAAGCTCTTGATGCAGCGGCAGACGATATTAAGAGTGCCATAAAACCTAAAAATGACACGGAGCGTCTTAAAAGCTTTTTATTTGATGCCATCGAAGCAGAGCTAAGCATGAGTAAAACGCTTGGCGGTCACGTTGATTTAAATGGAATTGCAGAGACCGCCAAAGTCATCTTAAAGATTTCACGCTCAAAGGGTGAAGTTGTGCTCAGCAAAGAGCAAGTTGGACAAATCGAAAAGTCACTTGTGCAGTCTATGGTCTAATCCAATCATGATAATTCTTCAGCAATTCTAATGTTACGTCTGTAGCAATTTCTAACTCTCTTCTGTACTGTGCGTCATCTTCTGCTGATGCTGATCTGCGACCATACTTAATTGTCATCAGTTTAAGCGGAACGCTATTTCTATTCATAGCTTCAAATTGCGAAAAACTTTTACCCATCTTCATCACCTCCAATCCAACGCAAATTATAACGCTGCCACATCTCAGGTATTCGCTGCACATTGCGAGTGGCAGGTTGGTACCTGGGGCAGTCTCATAAGCTGCACTAAGTCGGTTCGATTCCGGCACTTCGCGACCAAAAGGAGTAGAGACATGGACGAAAAAGTAAGCAAAGAGCAGGTACTCAGCTCAATAGGGCTACTACGTAACTACTGCAACCAGCACCCGACATGTGCCGGGAATGAAGAATATGAACCCTGCATGTTTGATGATGCATCCCGTCAATGCTTCTTGTACGGCATCTTTAGTATCGACTTGGAGGCATTGTGAAGCGCGTATATCCAAGGCGCAAAGAGGGCTACTACGAGCGCCGGGAAGTAGTCAAAAACACTGCTTTAGGCATTGTCGCGGCAGCTGTTGTTGGTGTTTGGGTTGGTGTGCTTGCTTGGTTGCTGGGCGTATGACGTGGCAGCCATCGGACTATCCGGCGTGTCCTTACAACGTGGAACATTCAATCGAATGCGAGATAGACGATTGTAGCGACAGGCACGGACTTTGCGAGATTTACAGGCGCATGAAAAAGGCAGAGAAAAACGCCAAAGACTGGGAAGAACACCAGCGAGATTACGAAAGAGGAATTAGCGAATTATGGGGATTGTAAATAGACATGGCAGGTACGGCAAGTTCAGGCATGTTAGGGCAAGGCTTGTTTCGGTCGGGTCTGGCGAGGCAGGTAAGGCGTGTTACGGCACGTTAAGGTGGGGTCAGGTCTGGTTAGGTTTGGCATGGCAATGACGCACTGGGATAGCCTCCCCGGCAGGTATGGCACGGTCAAAAAACGCCGACACGATCTATTGCAAGGTTCTTGCAGCTTTGTAATTCCGGGTCGCTTGGCAGCGCTAAATGACTACACCAAATCTAACCGCGCTGGGCAATTTATTGGCGCAGGTGTAAAGGTCAAGCAAGAGCGCATTGTTACGAAAGCTATCATCGAAGCCGAATTGCCGCACTTTGTAGGCAAGGTACATATAGACATTGAGTGGTACGAGGAAAGCAAGAGACGTGATTTTGACAACATCGCATTTGCTAAGAAATTCATTTTTGATTCTTTGGTAAACGCTGGTGTTTTAGACGGTGATTCATGGCGCTATCTATCCGCGCCTGAACCTTTCAGGGATCGCTTTTATATCGACAAGAGCAATCCGCGAATAGTGGTAACGATTGTTTCGGAAAGGAGCGCTATGGACGAGTGAACACCTAATGGGGCTAACGAAAGTAAAACACGATCTACAGGAAAATGCGTAAGAAAAGAGCCGCTGTGGGAGCGGCTCAATTCAAACAATTAACGAAAAGAATGAAAGGATTATACCATGGCAAACGACAAAATTGAAGTGCAAAGACTTAGCAAGACAACCATCATTGTACCTATTGTATCAACGACACCGTTAGTAACGCATCGCTTTAGCGAAAAAGCACGTAAAGAGATGCTAGATGCAATGCAAGGTGTTAAGAAACCTAGGACGAAAAAAGACCCCAAAGCCGAGTATGAAAATGCGATGTATCGCTTTGAAGACGGTGGCTATGGATTCCCGGCTATTGGCTTTAAATGCGCCACGGTCAGCGGAGCGCGTCTATTTGGCGGCTCGGTCAAGATGACACACCTTAAATCAGCACTGTTTTTCAAGGGCAATACTGGCGTTGACGGCACACAGTTAATGCGCATAATCGGCGAGCCTGTGATGCGTGAAGACGTTGTTAAGGTCGGCATCAGCGGACACGATCTTAGATATCGTCCGCTTTTCAAAGAGTGGAAAACATCCCTAGAAGTTGAATTTGTCGATTCGCTCATATCGCTTGATTCTGTGTTGTCTCTAATCGAGGCTGGCGGCATGGGCGTGGGCGTTGGCGAATGGCGACCAGAGCGCGGCGGCGACTGGGGTACTTACAAGATTGATCCTGACACCGAAATTGAGGTTATTGGAGGTAAAAAGTGACCAACGAAGAAAAGATTGCTCAACTTGAGCAGTGCAGACAAGAAAAAGGTGCGTTAAACGCTAGAACGCTTGTGGATTATGCAACACCGGAAGATAGCCCGCTGCACAATTATTTTGAGTGGTCAGATTCACATGCAGCGCAGCTTTACAGGGAGCATCAGGCTAGATGCTTTATTCACAGCGTCAAGATCGTTTATAAGGACGACCAAAACAAAGCTCAAGAAGCACCTGCATTTGTGGCAATTAAATATACCGATTCTCCGGGGCTTAGGGAATATGAAAGCACTATCAAGGTTCTATCTGACGACGAACGGCGCGAGAAATTACTAGCGCAAGCAAAAGAGGAGCTAGACGCATTTATCCAGCGCTACGGCTCACTTACAGGCTTATCAAACATTTTGCAGGACGGTTTAAGCACTTTAGCCGCATAACGTGGCACGGCACGGCAGGTATGGCAGGGCAGGCGAGGCTTGGCAGGCGT
>QMCD01001955.1_pt1 | contig 22467 bp, 16 predicted proteins | sample 1821841 | NCBI WGS metagenome assembly QMCD01 (sample SAMN01991225, study PRJNA193472) | Termite gut metagenome, whole genome shotgun sequencing project. | isolation source: worker | host: Macrotermes natalensis
GAACTTCATGCCGCTCTCCAATTCCCCTTCGAGCAACAGCGAGGCCGCATCGGGAGAGGTCACGGCGGCATTTTCCGCGCGCCGGAGGGTCATGCGAAAGTCGATGCCCCCGCGCCTGTCGGCCGTCATGCGCACGGCGATCACGTCGTCTGGCGCCGAGGCGAACATCTCGCGCCTGTATCTCACATCGTCCGAGGTGTATTCCACCGCGGCAACGCCCGTTTCGAGATCGAGGCTGCGCGTGTAACTGTCGGTGGATGTGACGGGAGTGTCGAACCACACTTCGCCCAGCGACTGATAGGGCTTAACTCCCCGGGGCCGTCCCATCATGGTGGCCGTGGCGAGTTCCACCGCCTCGTTGTTGCGCCCCTCGAAAAGCAACCTCTGCACCTCGGGTAGAGCCTCGCGCCCCGCCGGGTCGTTGGGGTCGAGCGAACGGCCGTCCCACAGCGTGTTGTCGTTCAGTTGGATGCGCTCATCGGCGACGCCCCCGAATATCATAGCTCCGAGATGACCGTTGCCTATGGGCAGCGCCTCTTCCCACACCCGCGCCGATCGTCTGTACCACAACAGGTTGCGCCCCTGCGGTTTGATACCCTGCTCCGCGAAGGAGCTTCTGTCCTCCCATAGTTCGTTGATCTCCCCCGTGCGCTCACTTGCGGGGCGGACGGTCTCCTGTGCGCGCACGCCGGCAAAGGCCGCGAGTGCGAAAATCGCAATAATGATCTTTTTCATAATGATTTTACATAGGTCTGTGTTCCGGAGCCCGTCCGAATTCGGGATTGGGCTCGGGGCCCATATTCAATGTCAACACCCCTCCGGCCATTATATCCTTGTGTGCGATGTGGCTGTAGGGATAGTCCCGGCCGTTGAGGGTCGCGCTTTGGACGTAGATATTTTCGGGCGACCATCCTGCGGCCTCCACCGTGAAGCTCACCCCGCCCGCGAGGTGCATCGTGGCCCTCGGAACCGCCGGAGAACCTATCACATAGTCGCCCGACGCCGTGAATACCGGATAGAAACCCATGGCCGAGAATATATACCACGCCGACATCTGGCCGCAGTCCTCGTTGCCGATCAGACCGTCGGGCCGGTCGGTGTAGAATTCGTTCATTATGCTACGTACCAACCGCGCGGTCTTCCACTGCTGGCCCGCGTAGGCGTACAGATAGGCAATGTGATGGCTCGGTTCGTTGCCGTGGGCATACTGTCCCACCAGGCCCGTCACGTCGGCCAATATCTCCTCGCCTTCGGGAGTATCCAGAGTGAAGAACGTGTCGAGACGCTCCGTGAATTTCTCCTCTCCTCCCATCAGGTCCATCAAACCGCCGACGTCGTGGGGCACGAGCCACAGATACTGCCACAGATTCCCTTCGGCCAGATCGTTGATCCAGGGGCGGGTCGTTTTGATCGGATCGAAAACGGGGTTCCACGTCCCGTCCGACATCCTGCCCCTGAAAAATCCCGTCTCCTCGTCCCAGTAGAGGCGGTAGTTCCGTGCCCGGCGCGAGAAATAGTCGTACTCGTCGGTTTTACCCATCGCCCGCGCCATCCGCGCGATCGAGGCGTCGCCTATGGCATACTCCATCGCCATCGCGAGCGGCTCCTTTTTACCGCGGTCGGAGGGGATGTACGTCAACTCGCGCACATAATCCATACCGTGTATGTCGCTCATGGCCGTCTTTTTCAGCGCGTCGAAGGCACGCTGGGGATCGAATCCCGCGATACCTTTTATATACGCTTCGGCCACTACCTGCTCGCTCGAAAGGCCCACCATACATTCGGTCTCGTACCCCATCAGGTGCCATATAGGCAGCAGGCCGCCCTGATCGGAGATCGCGAGCATACTGTTCACAAAGTCGGACGTGCGTTCGGGGTGCATGAACACGAACAGGGGGTTTGCCGCCCGGTATGTGTCCCACAGTGAGAAGACGGTGTAGTTGTCGAAACCTTCGTCCGAGTACACCTTCCCGTCGGCGCCGCGATAACTGCCGTCGGCGTCGTTGAACAGGGCCGGATTTATCATCGTGTGATAGAGGGCGGTATAAAATGTGCGTTTATCGGCTTCGGAGGGGGTGTCGATCTCGATCTTGGCGAGTTCCCTCTCCCACGCCGCATCGGCCTGGCGGCGCACCCGCTCGAAATCCCAGCCGGGGATCTCGGCGTCGATATTTGCCAGCGCCCCCTCCACGCTCACGGGCGAGACACCCACCTTGAGCATCACCTCGCCGGGCGACCCCTCGAACGACATGAGCCCCTTGATCGCCCGTCCGCGCACTCCCGCCTCTACTTCCGTCTCACCCTCGAAGGTGCGGAAATCCTCGACCGGAACCGAGGTGCGGATAGCGAACCAAAGCTCCTGACGGCGCGCCCAGCCCGACGAAAAACGCACTCCGACGAAGGTGTCGGGCGAGAGTTGTTCGATCCAACTCTCGGTGGTGCCGTCGTTGATCCCCTCCTCGAGGTCTACTATAATTCGACCGTTCGGAGCGTCGGCGGGAAAGCGGTAGCAGTGGAAGGCGACCCGCACCGAAGCCGTAAGTTCGACCTCTATGCCCGAAGCGTCCAGCGTCACGGCGTAATATCCGGGTTCGACGACCTCCTCCGCATGGTCGATGACCGAGCCGTAGCCCTCTCTCCATGTCGCGTCGGTGGCGTGGGTGAGCCGCTCCCCGCCGGTATAGGGCATTATCAGGACGTCGCCCAGATCGCCGATGCCGGTTCCCTGAAGGTGGGTCTGGGCGAATCCGATCACCACGCTGTCGCTGCGGTGGTATCCCGAAGACCAGTCCCACCCTTTATATATATTGGAGGGGCCGGGCTGCACCGCGCCGAACGGTACGCTCGCGCCCACGAAAACGTGTCCGTGTCCGTCGGAGCCTATCGTCGGGTCTACATGGCGGGTAAGGTCCCCCGGCGCGGGACGGCACGAACACACCAGAGCGAGCAGTGTCAAAGTCAGCAGTTTCTTCATTTTTTACAGAATAAGGTTTTGCGCGAAATTAGCCGCCGGGAATTAATCCCGCATTAATTTATATATTAATTTCGTGTCCTGACGGCGATTTCGGGCGATTAATCAATAATTAATTTTTTTTTAACCCGAGTGAATTATACTTGCACCCGAAAGGCCGAAATATCTCTATACCCATAGATAAAAAGTAAACTTAAAACTAATCTATTTGACAAACTTTATCACTTAAACCCAATCTGTGCTATGAACAAAAAATTATTGAACGCGCTCCTGTGTGGAGTTGCGATCCTTTCCGTGAGTGTTTTCAACTCATGCAAGACCGATCTCTCCGACCTGGATACGAGACTGAAAGTGTTGGAGGTCGCATGGGCCGATCTTAAATCCGAACTGGGCGACGCAGTCGTGAACGGCCTCTACATCACCGCCCACGGTAAAGCCGCGAACGGAGAAAGCTACGACATTACTTTCAGCGACGGTAGAACCATCAACATTCCCCTCGTTGACGGCGGCGGTACGGAAGTATCCGTGGTGATCGCCAACGGCGTTGCGATCATCACCATCGACGGGGAACCTTTTGAAATTCCGTTGGGATCGGCCGTAAGTTCGCTCGTATATCTTCCTGAATACGAGGATGGTTACGTTCTGCTGGGCAACGATGGCGCCAATGTTAAGTTCCTCGCCACACCTGCCGTCGAGGCCGATGATCTCGTCAATGCCACTTTCAAGTTTGCCGATATATATCCGCTCCAGGCAAGGACCCGCGTCGGCGGAAACACCGAGATGGTTATCAGCGGTAAGCCCACACTCGACAATGGATACGTCAGCGTACCTGTCAAAGGTATTTTGGCGACGGCAGGCCAGAAGTATTCCGTAGCTATAGAAATGTCATTGGGTGGCACGACCATCTCTTCCGATTACTTCACCGTACAGGTTTCCGAGGACTTCTTCTTCGATAGATACGATATCGACGGTAGCGCTGTACTCAAAAACGAGTATAATCCTGTGGCTAACGCCGACGAATCTTATACCATCACCGTCGACGGATTGACCCTTCTCGAAGACTTCGACTTCAGCGACCTGTTCAGCGCACTTCCCGAAGGCGGCGAGTTCGAGATCGCATCTTCTTCCGAACAACCCGCGGGCGACGCTCAAAGCAAACAGGCCATGCTCGCTACCTCTTTGGCTAAAGACGGTACCTGGGAATTCTCCGAAAGACCCGGAACCAACTTCGGCGCCACCGGCTTCCAGTTCTACATCGTTAAGGATTATGTTGTCAAGGCTAAAACATATGTTGTCATCAACGATGCTATCGCCGCTTTACCTGCCGAAGAGTGGAACGGAGGTCTTCTCAACGACCTGCAAGCAGAGTGGGGTGGCCGCAATGAGGCCGTACCGATGGGCGCTTCGACTATCGACATGCCCGCTTCGTTCCTCTCCTACACACCCGAAGGCGAAGGCGGAGATTACGCCTATCCGATCATCCACGGCGACAGAGCCGGATTCTTCGGCAAATGGCCCGATTTCTACGTCGGTGACGGACTCATCTACAACAACGGTCAGAAACTTGTCTTGAGCGATGACGGTCAGGCATGGGCCGCAAAATCACGCGGTATTGTCTGGTTCTGCCGTGGCTTTGCCATCGTGGCTCCCGAGCCTCTGGCCACCACCGACGGTAAGTATGTGGATGAACTCGGCAGATCGACCAGCGGTGGCGAGATCGTTCCCAACGCCGACTGGTGGGCAAATTTCCCCAATGATTTCCGCACGAACGGTATGATGCAACAGGGTCTCGACAGAGGCTTCGCCATCTCCGCCGACGGTGTTATATCCTTCCCCGAATCGTATACGGGTTATGGTCTCCGTCTCGGGATCGGTGCGGCTTACGAATATGCTTACGGTGAGAAAAAGCTCGGCCCGGGCGATCAGTTCGGTCTGTTCTTCTTCAACCGCCGTATGGCTCCCGAAGGTGCAACCATGCCTCCCGCAATTCCGTAAGTTGAACTATGCAATGCGAAGGTAAGTAGTGGCTCTCTCCTTTCTTAATGGGAGGGAGAGAGTCTGCCCTTTCGAAATAACGATCATCTTCGAAACAACTCAAACACAATTTATGGCATGAGAAAAAACATATATAATACGTTGAGGTTCTTTGCCGTCTGTCTGTTCTGCGTGATGGGAGCACTACAGCTCTCGGCTCAGCAGCGGGCAGTCTCCGGAACCGTCGTCGACAGCGACGGCAATCCGTTGGCCGGAGCGTTGGTCAGCGTGACCGGCGCCAGCCAGCGTGTCGCTATCACCGACGTCGACGGTAGCTTCAGCCTGCAGGCGGCAAGCAACGAAACTCTTACGGTCTCCTTTTTCGGCTACCTGAACTCTGTCGTTTCGGCTGCCCAGACACATCTTCTGATCACTATGGAAGCCGACAACACGACTCTCGAAGAGGTGGTGGTCGTAGGTTACGGCGCGCAGCGCAAAGCGACGCTGACGGGTGCGGTCTCGGCGGTCAACAATAAGGAAATCACCGTTACCAAGAACGAGAACGTGCTTAACATGATCGCGGGTAAGATTCCCGGTGTGCGCATCATGCAGACGAGTGCCCAGCCGGGTAAATTCGACGACGTGAAGATGGATATCCGCGGTATGGGCGACCCTCTGGTCGTCGTCGACGGTATTCAGCGCGACAAGAACTATTTCGCACGTATGGACGCCTCCGAGATCGATCAGGTATCGGTGTTGAAAGACGCTTCGGCCGCCATCTATGGAGTGCAGGCCGCCAATGGCGTCGTACTGGTAACCACGAAACGCGGTACGGCCACTGACGGTAAGTTCAATATCAACTTTTCTGCGAACTACGGTATCCAGAACTTCCTCTATCTGCCCGAAACGGCGAGTGTGGCCGACCATATGTTGCTCTTCAACGAGTTGACGTTCAACAGAATCGGCGATAACTACCCGAACCGGACCACTGCCGAGTTCACCTGGCAGGATATGTTGGAGTACAGTTCCGGCGCAAAACCCAGCACCAACTGGTCGGATGTGCTTTTCAAAAAGAACGTTCCGCAAAAATCCTACAATGTCTCCATGGACGGCGGCTCCGACAGGGTTAATTACTACTTCAATGTAGGTTACCTCGATCAACAGGGCTCTTATAAGTCGGGTTCGTTGAACTATAACCGCTGGAACTTCCGAAACAATACCGATGTCAAGATCACCGACCGACTGAAAGCTTCGGTACAGCTGGGAGGTTATATGGGTGAACGTAACGAACCTCTGACGGCGATCCATTTCGTCTACAAGAAAGCGTGGACATATCCCGGTATGTCCCAGCCGTGGTTGAATGGCGATACTTCCATGCCCGCCTACGACCGCAGGATGCTTGAAATGGAAAACCCCGCGGCCGCTATCGACAGCGACATTACCGGTTTCCGCCAGTATAAGGACATCCAATTCGACGGTACGTTCTCTTTAGACTATGAAATTCCCGGAATAAAGGGACTGAACGCGCGAGCCTCGTATGGCTACACCTATTACACACAGGATAATACGATGTATGAACGTAAGTATACATACTACGAGGCCGAAGCCGACGGCACGGTAACCCCTCTTGTCCAGCATGAAGAACCGAGCCTGCGGCGTGAAAATAAGCCGGGCCGCAACGAATGGCTTCTCCTTTCGCTGAACTATGCAAACAGTTTTGGTAACCACAATGTGGGCGCGATGCTCGCATGGGAAGAGCGCTATGGTTTCGAGAATGGTTCCTGGACCCAATGGGTGATGAATGTCGATAACATTTATCCGGCGAACGCCGAATTGAAAGGTGTCACCGCAGGCCAGAACGGCCTCGACGAGTGGGCACGCAAAGCTCTTGTGGGACGTATTAACTACAACTACAAGGAGCGCTATCTGGCCGAGGTGGCATTCCGCTACGACGGATCGTCGAGATTCCCCGTTTTAGGAACATGGGGTTTCTTCCCGGCGGTTCTGGTGGGCTGGCGCATTAGCGAGGAGCCTTGGATGAAGGATGCCGTTCCGTTCCTGCATAACCTGAAACTTCGTGCTTCGTGGGGTATGATGGGGGATGATAAGGACGTAAAGCGTCAGGTTACGGGTTATACCATGTCACCTAACGATGTAGGATGGATCTACGGTCCTAATGTGATCGGCGGTGTGACTACCAACCCTATCCCCAGTGATATCGTGACGTGGTATAATGCAACCACTTCCAACATTGGTCTCGATTTCGACCTTTGGAACGGCAAACTGAGCGGAACGATCGAGGTGTTCCAGCGTAAGCGTACCGGTCTTCTTCGCGATGCACAGGATGTTTTGCCGGTCGAGGCGGGTGTCAAACTCGACAAAGTCAACACTGACAGCGACAAGACTTTCGGTTATGAAATCCTTTTGGAGCACCGCAACACCGTAGGTGGCGTTCATTACTGGGCCAGCGCCCAGATGTCCGCCGCAAAGAACCGTTGGGTGAGCTATATGGATAATCCGGGTCGTAATTCCATGATCAATTGGAGAGATAAGCAAGACGTTTCGGGCCGCAACAAAGATATCTGGTGGGTCAATGAAGAAGAGGGTGGCCGTTTCTCGAGTTACGACGATATCCGCTGGCACCATCTTCCTGTCGACCAGAACGCTCTTCCGGGCGACTATTGGTACGAAGACTGGAACGGCGACGGAGTGGTCGACGGTGGCGACAAGCATCCAGTTGCGAACTACAACCTGCCGGTATTCAACTACGGTATCACGTTGGGAGCATCGTGGAAAGGTGTCGATCTGGCCATGAACTGGGCCGGTTCCGCAGGGGTTTACAACCAGTACAACGAAGTTTTTGCACAGGTGTTCCCGCTCACCGGCGGCGCGTTGCTCGACATCTATAAAGACAGATGGCACACCGTCAGTCCGGAAGACGACCCATGGAATCCCTCCACCCAGTGGATCGAAGGTAAGTATCCCGCCACCGGACACGGTTTCAATACCGGCACGACGGGTATCCACAACACTTCGTTCATTCGCCTGAAGACCCTCGAGTTGGGCTACACTCTTCCCGTCTCGTGGCTCGAAAAACTCAGCGTCAGAGAACTGCGTGTGTATGTCAATGCCTACAACCTGTTGACTTTCACAAGGAACAAGGACATCGACCCCGAACGTCCGGGACACAGAGGTAGCGCTAACAACAATCGCGACGAGGGCGTTTTGTTCTACAACTACCCGATCAACCGTACCTTCAATTTCGGTGCGTCGCTTAAATTCTAAAAACGAGAGACAAGTATGAAAACAATTAAATATGTGTTATTTTCGGCAGTTCTCGGGCTTTTGACCGTCTCCTGTTATAACATGGACATTCTTCCCAAGGATACCACGACCGACGAAGTCCTTTTGACCTCCGATGCCGGTATTCAGAAGTATCTGGCCATAGCTTACCACGACCTGCCGATAGAGGACTTCAACTTCATCCTCCGCGGACAGGATGGCTTCGAGCCCGGATACACCGTGACCCAGAACTCGAACAACCGCTGGGTGGGCCAAAAGGCATCTCCCGCCGGTGCCGGAGGCGAGGCGAGCAACCGCTCGACCGAGTACGGCGGTTTCGACTATTGGGATTTCCGCGGCGCGAACGGTCCATATTACCGTATCCGCGAGATCAACAATTTCATTATCGGACTGGAAACCTACCGCGACAACTACACTACCGATGAGTTCAATGCCTATATAGCCGAAGCGCGTTTCCTCCGTGCATTCTACTACTTCGGAATAGTCAAGTTTCACGGCGGTTGTGTTCTTCTGGACAGACCTCTTGATCCGGCGGCTCCGGAGAACGAGTTGTTGCTTCCTCGCAGTACCGAGTACGACAGTTGGAAATTCATCTACGAAGATCTCAAATTCGCCATGGAGAACGGCGAAAAGAATAAAGGGAAAGCGGATTTCACGACTCGCGGCAACAGGTATGCCGCCGCGGCGCTGATGACGCGAGCCATGCTCTATGCAGGTACCATTGCCAAATACGACCAGTATGCGGTACATTTGGGTGAGGCTACCTCACTGGGTTTGCAGGGTATGTCGCAGGATAAGGCGGCCGAATTCTTCCAGTATGTGCTCGACGCCGGTGAATTCATTAGAAAAGAGGGTGGATTCTCTCTGCATACCGGTTCCGACAAGGCGGCTGCTTTTGCCGAAACGTTCATCAACGACACCAGCGAGGATATTTTCGTCAAGCGCTACGCTCTCACGAAAGACGGTACGACCGCTAATCAGCGCCTGTTTCATAGTTGGGACGCTCAGGTTCTTCCTCTTGCAGACAAAATGTCTACGAGCGGCGGTTGCACCATGGAACCGGCCTGGAACCTGATAAGTCTCTATGAACATCCGGCAATAGTCGACGCCGACGGCAATCCCGTTCGCTTCGATTCTCCCGACGACTTCTGGAACTCTCCCGAAATGGAGCCGCGCGCCAAAGGTACCGTCTACTTCTCTGGTATGACCGAGGTGGCTTCGGGCGTAAAATTCGATTTCCAGGCGGGTGTCTATCTCAACTATCCGGGCACCGCGGCCGACGGTACGAGCGACAACCCCGACAGCACCAACGACTATACCGGCACGGAGAATCAGGGCCGCCGTATAGTCAGCAACAGTTCGCTCGGTTGGAGCACGGATATCTACAATGAAAGTGTTAGGGTAACCGGTGATCACGGCGTTGTGCGCGGTGGGGACGAAGGCGGTACCCAAACCGGAATGGTTATCCGCAAGTATGTTGACAACTCTGCCACCGCAATAAGGGAACTTCACACCAGCGTCACACCGTGGAAGGTGTTGCGCTATGGCGAAGTGCTTATGAACTGTGCCGAGGCAGCCTATGAACTGGGTCTGGAGATGAACGATGATGACTTCAAACGCCAGGCATTCACCTACATCGCCGAAATTCGCGACAGGGCAGGTGCAACTCCCTACCAAATGAAAGAAGATCCCAAGGATCTCGGAATGACGACTGTCGAGGAGGGTGGTTTCGGCTTTCTTATCCCCATCGACGAGAACCTGCAGTTCATCCGCGACGAGAGGGCACGCGAACTCGCCTTCGAAAACCATCGCATCTTCGATATGAAGCGTTGGAGGGTTGCCGACCTGGTTTTCAGGGATAACTATTACATCCGCGGGCTGATGCTCTACAAGGTACTCGACGAGGATAAATGGATATTCCTGTCGGAGATCGACCCGCAGGACAGCCGTACCGTACGATTCGACAGAGGTAACTATTACAGACAAATTCCCGGCGGCGCACTGGAAAAAAATAGGAACCTCATACCGAATGACAATTATTAATCGGTCAATATGAAAAGCAATATGAAAAAAACGATAATTTTTGGTTTGACCGTCGCCGTTTCGCTGATTTGCGTGGTTTCGTGTATGAAGATCGACAACTTCGACGCTCCCGATTGTCAGTTCACAGGTACCGTCATAGATGTAACTACAGGACAACCGATACTTGCCAGTCAGGGCCACAGTCATATCCGTATTTGGGAGAAGAGCTACGCTCTCCGTCCCGACCATCAGGATATTCCCCTGAAACAGGACGGCACCTTCAATAACCACAGGTTGTTCGCAGGTACCTACGATGTTCTTCCCGAAGGTCCGTGGTGGCCTTGCGACACCGTCCGCAACGTGCCTGTCGGCAAGAGCAAGACGATGAATTTCGATGTGACTCCATATCTGCACCTGATCGATTTCGAAGCAAGGCTCGAAGGCACCACTCTCTACATGTCGTGTCGTCTGGATGCTCCCAAAGGTGACGATCCTGCCATGCCATCGATTATGGAGGCCCGTCCTTACATCAGTCTCAATCAGTTCTGCGGACCGGGGGCCAACGGAACCATGGGTTATTATAACAATGCCCGTTATGTTCTGAATATAGGCAAGACCTGGGCTAATCTCGAGAAGGATGCCGACGGCAATAGCGTTCGTCAGGAACTTCCTCCCATCGACCTCAAAGCGGGTTATACCTATTTCGTCCGCATGGGAGCAAAGGTTAGGGACGCTCATCAGGATTTCAATCTGACGGAGATAGTCGAGATCACCGTTCCCAATTAATCCGGGTTAATGGATCGAACCGGAAGGGTATGCTTTTTGCGCCCTTCCGGTTTTTTTACTAACTTTACCGAAAATTTTTACGCGAATGAATTTGAGAAAAATAACTTTGTTGGCTATGTGCGGCCTCGCGGCGTGCATGACCGCGTGCGGCCCCGACGAGCCTCCGATCCCGCCTCCCGTTCCGCCTCCACCCCCGCCTCCTCCCGTTGTCAACGACCTGGGCTTCGAACCTCACGAGGAGGGACAACCTTTCGACACCTACAAGGGTCTGGTGATGACCGGCTATCAGGGGTGGTTCGGCGCGCCGGGCGACGGAAGCCAGTGGGCGACTCCCATGAGCAAAAACACTTCATGGTACCACTATCGCGAGAACGAGGGTTTCAAGCCGGGCGTTTTGCAGAACTCCATCGACTTCTGGCCCGACATGAGCGAGTACACGAAGCAGTACACTCCGGGAGGTGTCGACGACGGCGGAAGGTCGGAAGCCTTCATCTTGCCCAACGGCGAAAAGGCCACGGTTTTCAGCTCTTACGACGAATCGACCGTGATGCTCCACTTCAAATGGATGAAGGATTACAGCATCGACGGGGCGTTCATGCAGCGCTTTGTCGGCGAGGTGGTAAACAACTCCGACGGCAAGGAGCACTTCAATAAAGTGCTCGACCACGCTATGAAGGCTTCGAACCAGCATCAGAGGGCGATCTGCGTGATGTACGACCTGGGCGGCTACGAGCCGCGCAGCCGCAACAACACGGCGGCGGTATTGGCCGACACCCAGGAAATTCTCGACAAGTACAACCTCAAAGACCGCAACCAGCAGAAGTTCTACCTCCACCACAACGGCAAACCGCTGATCGTGCTGTGGGGCGTGGGCTTCAACGAGTCCATATACCCTCGACGACATAGAGGAGCTTATGAACGGTCTCAAGGAGAAGGGCTTCAGCATCATGCTGGGCGTTCCGACCCACTGGCGCCTGAGGGGCGACGACACGGTGAAAGAGGCTAAGCTACACGAGTTGATCAAGGCCGCCGACGTCATCATGCCGTGGTTCGTGGGGCGTTTCGGCGAGAACAACTATTCTCCGACGTTCGCCAACATCGTGAAGGACGACGTGAAGTGGTGCGAAACCAACGGTGTCGATTACGCGCCTCTGTGCTATCCGGGCTCATCGGATCGCAACATGCACCCCAACAACGGCGTCAATCCGCGCAACGGCGGCAGCTTCTTCTGGAAACAGGTTTACAACTGCGTCGATGTGGGAGCGAAGATGCTCTACATCGCCATGTTCGACGAGATCGACGAGGGTACCGCCATCTTCAAATGCCTCAACCAGAGCGATGTACCGTCGAACGTCGCATCGGAAGACTATTGGGTGAGCCATTACGAGAACGGTGGCTACAGAAAGACCACGACCGAGCAGACCGGGCCTTATAATGGTAGCGCACTTCGTTGGAGCCGCAAGGCCAGCGAGATGGACATCACCTTCATCGGCATCGAGGACAACCTCAAAACCGACCACTATCTGTGGCTCACGGGCCAGGCGCGCGCCATGTTGCGCGGCGATATCCCGATGACCTCCACTCAGCCGACCAGAAATTAGTCTCCGGATTATTATGTAAAATACGACGGCCTTCCGCAGTGGAAGGCCGTCGTATTTTTGTGTTTCGAACAAAATATATCGAGGGCTGTTATTTTTGTAACAGTTTTTTGCGTACATTTGCGCGGGATTTTCGGAGCCCGCGTATTTTTCTTTCTAAACACAACTAAATCATATAACTAAAGCTCGATGTCTAAGGTCATTAATCTGAAAAAAGGACTCGACATTCACCTGCAGGGAACACCGCTGCCGAAGTTGATCGAAGCGTGCGGATCGGACACCTACGCCGTCTCGCCGACCGATTTCGAAGGCGTGGTTCCCAAGTTGCTCGTCCGCGAGGGCGACGTGGTGAAAGCCGGTTCACCGCTCTTTTTCGACAAGGCGAACGAACAGGTACTCTTCTGTTCGCCCGTGAGCGGTGTCGTCGCCGAAGTGAGGCGAGGCGAAAAACGAAAACTGCTCAGCGTGGTCGTGGCGACCGATGGACGTGGCGAGTCGGAGGAGTTCCGCATCCCCGCGCTCGAAAAAGCCTTGCGCGGCGATGTGATCGGGGTGTTGCTCTCGGCGGGTATGTGGCCGATGGTAATTCAGCGTCCATATGGGCGCATTGCCGACACCGCGGCCCATCCGAAGGCCATCTTCGTGTCGGGATTCGACAGCGCTCCCTGCGCGCCGGACATGAATTTTGTGCTCGCGGGTGAACTTGAAAACCTGCGTGCGGGGGTCGAAGTGCTGAAAAAACTCACCGACGGGAAGGTTCATCTCGGCTTAAAAGCCGGAACCGACGGCGTTCTGAACAAGGTGGATAATGCCGAGCAGCACTTCTTCAAGGGGCCGCACCCCGCGGGCAACGTGGGTGTGCAGATCGGCCGCATCGACCCCATCCGCAAGGGCGACGTCGTGTGGACGGTGGATGTGCAGAACCTCGCCATCATCGGCCGCCTGTTCCGCACCGGGCGCATCGACATGACGAAAGTTGTCTGCATGTCGGGGCCGCAGGTCGTGAACCCCTATTATCTGAGGATAACCGGCGGGGCGGAGATCAAGTCGTTCGTGATGAACAGCAACATCCGCGAACCGAAAAAAGGCAGTGGAGTGCGCATCATAAGCGGCAACGCCCTCACGGGGCGCACCGTCACACGCGGCGATTTTATGACCTTCTACTCCAATCAGATAACCGTTCTGGAAGAGGGCAACTACTACGAACTGCTGGGCTGGATCGCACCCCGTTTCGGTAAGTTCTCCACCTCGCACACCTACCTGTCGTGGCTCTGCCCGCGCAAAAAATACGCGCTCGACACCAACCTGAACGGCGGCGAGAGGGCGATCGTTATGACCGGAATCTGGGAGAAGTACGTTCCGATGGACATCCACCCGATGTATCTGGTGAAGGCGTGCATGGCCGGGAATATCGACAAGATGGAGGCTCTCGGGATCTACGAGGTGCTTCCCGAAGACCTCGCGCTGTGCGATTTCGTCGATCCCTCCAAGACCGAGGTGCAGGAGGCGATAGCCGAGGGTATTAATCTGATGATAAAAGAACTTAGTTAATTACGAATTACGAATTACGAGTTACGACTTATGATTTCAAAAATACTTAGAGGAATAGTCGACGCGGTGAAGCCGCCCTTCGAAAAGGGAGGGAAGCTCCATTTCCTGCACTCGACTTTCGACGCTTTCGAGACCTTCCTTTTCGTACCCGACACGGTGACGAAAAAGGGAGCGCACATCCGCGATGCCGTCGATCTGAAACGCTCGATATTCATGGTGGTGCTGGCCCTCGTGCCGGCCATGTTGTTCGGGATGTACAACACGGGGCTGCAACACTTCCGCGCCGTGGGCGACCTCGCCGCTCAAGGCTCGATCCTGGGCTGCTTCTGGTACGGCTTCGTGAGGGTGCTGCCGCTTATTCTCGTCTCTTATATAGTTGGTCTGGGCATCGAGTTCGCCTTCGCCCAGAAGCGCGGGCACGAGGTCAACGAAGGGTTCCTCGCATCGGGACTTCTGATCCCACTCATCATGCCGATCGACGTGCCCCTGTGGATGGTGGCCCTGGCGGTTGCCTTCGCGGTCGTGATCGGCAAGGAGGTGTTCGGCGGAACGGGTATGAACGTCTTCAACCCGGCGTTGCTGGCGCGCGCGTTCGTCTTTTTCGCCTACACTCCGTTCATTTCGGGCGATCGGGTGTGGATACGCGGCTTTGGGAAGGGTGGCGAATATATCGACGGCTTCTCGGGAGCCACCCCTCTCACACAGTTGGGCGAGAGCGCCGAGGGAGCCTCGAAGTTGCTCTCCGAGGCGAACGTCTGGGACTGGATCGTGGGAACGATCCCCGGGTCGATAGGCGAAACCTCCGTTATCGCCATCGCACTCGGCGCCGCGCTACTGCTCTTCACGGGCGTTGCAAGTTGGCGCGTGATGGGAAGCGTCTTCGCGGGAGGTTGGCTAATGGGCCTTCTGTTCAACGCCATCGGAGGTTCGCCCGTGATGGATATGCCCGCATACTACCACCTGCTTCTGGGCGGATTCGCCTTCGGCGCGGTGTTCATGGCGACTGATCCCGTCACGGCGGCTCAAACCAACTGCGGCAAGATCATAACGGGCTTTCTGATAGGGGCGATCGCCGTGATGATCCGAGTGGTGAACCCCGGCTATCCCGAGGGTATGATGCTTGCGATTCTCTTTATGAACGCAATGGCTCCGCTCGTCGACCACATCGTCGTGGGCTTCAACATCCGCCGCAGAACTAAAACAAGGAGGGCATAAGCGATGAAAGTGAATAAGAACAGCAGTGTTTACATAGTGATCTACGCCACGGTGATGGTGGTCGTGGTGGCGGCGGTGCTGGCCACGGCGGCAATGGTGCTGGGCCCCGTCCAGAACGCCAACATCGAGCGCGAAACCAAAGGCGCGCTCCTCACCGTCGCAGGCGTGGACGTTCCGGCGGCCGAGATAGAGAAGGCATACGCCGACAACATCACCGAGGTTTCGGTACCCACCGAGGATGGCGGCACCCTGCCTCTGTACGAAAGCAGGGCAGGCGGTCGGCACCTCTATATAATACCCGTTTCGGGAAGCGGCCTTTGGGGCCCCGTGTGGGGTTATGTGGCCGTCCAAGGCGACTGGGACACCATCGCCGGGGTCGTGTTCGACCACAAGGGCGAAACTCCGGGCCTCGGCGCCGAGATCACCACTCCGAAGTTCACCGGCCAGTTCACGGGCAAGCGCCTCTTCGAGGGCTCCGAACTTGTCGGCATAACCGTACTTAAGGGCGCAGGCGCATCGCGCGGCAACGACCACGCGGTGGACGCCATTTCGGGTGGCACCATCACCTCGCGCGCCGTGGAGAACATGATCCGGGCGACCCTCGCCGAGTACAAGTCTTACATCGAAAAACAGAGAAGCAATGAAGGCGTTGAATAGTAAGAATTGGCAATACTTCCTCGGGCCCCTGTCGAAGGACAACCCCGTGATCGTGCAGATACTCGGTATCTGCTCGGCGCTGGCTGTGACGGCCCAACTCAAACCCGCGTTCGTTATGACGGTCTCGGTGGTGGTGGTGACGGCGTTCGCCAACCTCATCATGTCGCAGCTGAGAAAGGGCGTTCCGGGCCGCATCCGCATTATCGTGCAGTTGGTCGTGATCGCGTTCCTTGTGATCCTTGTCGACCAGGTGCTCAAAGCCTACGTCTACGACGTGTCGAAACAGCTTTCGGTCTATGTGGGCCTTATCATCACCAACTGTATCCTGATGGGCCGCGTCGAGGCGTTCGCCCTCGGCCACAAACCGTGGCCCTCGTTCGTCGACGGCCTCGCCAACGGGGTGGGGTACGGCATCATCCTTTTGATGCTCGGCTTCGTGAGGGAGCTCTTCGGCCAGGGAACGCTGTGGGGAGGCGCCGAGCTCTTTTGAAGGCTGGGCGTTGAAGATCCCCGAAAGCTGGTATATCCAGAACGGAGGCTTCTACGCCAACAACGGCCTTATGATGCTCCCGCCGATGGCGCTTATCCTCGTGGGCATAATAATCTGGGTACACCGCTCCCAGAAGTCGAACAAAGACCTTATAGAAAAGTAGGAGGAGACGTACAATGGAAAGTCTGAATATTTTTATAAAGTCGATCTTCATCGACAACATGGTGTTCGCATACTTTTTCGGTATGTGTTCCTACATCGCCGTCAGCAAAAGTGTCAAGACGGCCAACGGTCTGGGGCTTGCCGTTATCTTCGTGATGGCGCTCACCGTGCCCCTGAACTGGCTTCTGAACGAATATATCCTCAAACCGGGCGCGCTCGCGTGGATTTCGGAGAGTCTCTCCACGGTCGATCTGTCGTTCCTGAGCTTCATCATCTTCATAGCCGTCATCGCCTCGTTCGTACAACTCGTCGAGATGGTGGTCGAGAAGTTCGCTCCGGGACTGTACAACCAGTTGGGTATCTTCCTTCCGCTCATCGCCGTCAACTGCGCCATCATGGGTGCGTCGCTCTTCATGCAGGAGCGGGCCTACCCCGACCTCGGTCAGGCAACGGCTTTCGGCGTGGGTAGCGGCATCGGCTGGTGGCTCGCGATCGTGATGATGGCCGCCATCCGCGAAAGGATCGAATACTCGAAGATTCCCGCTCCTCTCAGAGGCCCCGGCATCGCCTTCATAATCACCGGCCTGATGGGGATTGCCTTTATGTCGTTCCTGGGTATCCAGTTATAATTTGCCGTGAAAACAGCGATTCTGCTTCCGCTACCTCAAAACCCGGACAGTCATATACTCCTGCCTGATTTTTTAGGCGAGCGTTGCATAATCACTATTTTGACGACAAATAGATTATCACTGATTCGTAACTCGTAATTTGTAATTCGTAATTGAAACAAAGATGGATACTTTAACATTAATAATAGCGATCGCCGCCTTCCTCGTCGTGACGCTGCTGCTGGTGGCCGTGCTTTTGTACGCCAAAGCTAAGCTCACCGCTTCGGGAGAGGTGAAGATAAATATAAACGGAGAGAGGGATCTCACGGTCGAGCCCGGTTCTACGTTGCTCACCACCCTTGCCGACAATGGAGTTTTCCTCCCCTCGGCGTGCGGCGGCGGCGGTTCGTGCGGCATGTGCCGGCTTCAGGTTTTGGAGGGCGGCGGCGATATCCTGCCCACCGAGGTCAACTTCTTCTCGCGCCGCCAGCAGAAAGAGAACTGGCGTCTGGGCTGTCAGGTGAAGGTTAAACAGGACATGAAAATCGCCGTCCCGCAATCGGTGCTCGGCGTCAGGAAATGGGAGTGCGAGGTGGTGTCCAACCGCAACGTGGCGACCTACATCAAGGAGTTCGTGGTGAGGTTGCCCGAAGGCGAGACGCTCGATTTCCAGAGCGGCGGCTACATTCAGATCGACGTTCCCAAGTACGACGAGATACGTTTTGCCGACTTCGATATCGACCCCGAATACCGCGAGGAGTGGGAGCGTTTCCGCATGTTCGACCTTGTGACCAAAAACCCCGAACCCACCTTCCGCGCCTATTCGATGGCCAACCACCCCGCCGAGGGCAACATCGTGATGCTCAATATCCGCATCGCAACTCCGCCTTTCGACCGCGTCAACGGCGGTTTCATGCCTGTCAATCCGGGTATCTGCTCCTCCTATATCTTCTCTCTGAAGCCGGGCGACAAGATCACCATTTCGGGCCCCTACGGCGAGTTCCACGTCAAGGACACCCCTGCCGAAAAGATGTTCATAGGCGGCGGCGCGGGTATGGCTCCGATGCGTTCCCACCTGTTCCACCTCTTCAAGACCGCGAAATCGCCCCTGCCCGTCACGTTCTGGTACGGAGCGCGTTCGTTGCGCGAGGTATTCTACGCCGAGCAGTTCGAGGAGATAGCCCGTGAGTTCCCCAACTTCAAGTTCCACCTCGCGCTCGACAATCCCAAACCCGAGGACAACTGGAAAGGATATGTCGGCTTTATCCATCAGGTGATCTTCGACAACTATCTCACAAAACACGAAGCTCCCGAGGATATCGAGTACTATCTCTGCGGCCCGCCGATGATGAACGCGGCGATCACCAAGATGCTCGACAACTTAGGCGTTCCCCCCGAGAATATCATGTACGACGACTTCGGCGCATAAGAAGTTTCCGTGAAAACAGGCCGTCTGCGGCCTTCGTCTCAAAAATTGCCCGAGGCTGTACGTCGAGTACTATCCTCGGGCAATTTTTATCGACAGCGTTGCATACGACCTGTTTTGACGAAAACCTTTTGTTAACATTCTTAGTGCGTCGGGCGGCGCACCTGTCGCACTTCCTCATTTCGAAGGCGGGGCTGTACATAATGTAACGTGAGTTCGATGAATTAGTTAATTGTAATGTATTTGTTTTCAATCTGTTTCCATTTACGCGAAGCCGACGGCTTCGCAAAGTCCCCCTGGCAGGGGGATTTAGGGGGTAGGTTACAAGGAGCCGGCTTTTTCAAAGCCGGTAACGTGGGTTCGATGAGTTCAAATGAACCCAAAACATAGCTTAATATACTATAAATCACAACATTTGAATTCATCGAACTCACGTTAATGTACTATCCCCGCCTTCTCAATTTTCGGTCAGCGCAACATGTGCGCCTCAATCACGAAAAATTTGGACTTTGAAAAATAGTGTACTATATTTGTACAGAATACGTACATTTTGAATCGCGAAAGTTATGTTGATAGTTAGCACAGGCGAATTCCGGGGCAAACAGAAAAGCTATCTCGACAAGGTAGACAATGGCACGGAACTCATTATCCAAAGGAGCAAAAACCGCTCCTACAAGATCGTTCCCGTGGAGGAAGACGATACCCTTATGACTAAAGAGGAATTCTTCGCCAGGATAGACCGCGCACGCTCCGAGACAGGTGGGATTGTGATTACAAATCAAGAGGAGTTAGAGGCCTATCTCGATAGCTTATGAAATACAAAGTTATCATTCGTCCTTCCGCAGATGAGGATCTGAAAAGTCTCAAAAAAAGTGAACCGGTTCACTTCCGAAAGGTCGGACAATTTCTTAGCGAATTAGAAGACCACCCCAAAACTGGTACCGGACACCCCAAGCCGTTGGGCGGCGACCGTGTCGGTCAATGGTCTCGACGTATAAGCGACAAACATCGGCTCATCTACGAGATTATGGATGAGATTGTTGTGGTCTTGGTTCTCTCCGCTTACGGCCATTACGACGACAAATAATAAATCCGGGGTTCTCGACAAGGGCCCCGGATTTTGTAATCGCAGAATGGCAACCTATTCCCCGTACTCGTAAGAGACGAAAGCGAAACGGCGCGAGTCGGGAGCCCACGAGTTGACGTTGATGGTGCCCTGACCACCGAAGAGTTTCACCACGGTGCGGGGTTCGCCCCACTGGCCGCACGAACAATCCTCTCCGCACTCGCACCCTTCTCCGCAGTCGCCGCACTCTTCAAGCGACATCACCCGCAGTTCGACATTCTTGCCCGCCGGATGGTCGCCCGGAGCGACGTCACCCTTGGCGTATGCTATGAAAGCTACGCGCGAACCGTCGGGTGATGGGTGCGGAAACCACGAGTTGCGCGTCTCGTCGCTTGTAATTTGTGTCTGCTCAGAGCCGTCGGCTCTCATCCGCCACACCTGCATCAGGCCCGAGCGGGTCGAGTTGAACCATATATGACGTCCGTCGAACGAATATTCGGGCCCGTCGTCGAGCCCTTCGGCGTCGGTGAGGCGAACTTCCGGCGTGGAACCGTCGGCCGCGATCACCCACACGTCATAATTACCGCCGCGCTCGGCACAATAGGCGAGGGTAGAGCCGTCGGGCGACCAGCCGTGCAGATAGCTCGGGCCCGAGGGGGTGACCAGGCGCGGCGTGCCTCCTTCGAGCGGAAGAACGTATATCTTCGAGACCCAGCGGTCGCCATCCCGGGCGCTCGAACTGATGGCAAGCCCGGTGCCGTCGACCGACAACACATGGTCGTTGTTGCATCGTTCGATCCCGCCGGTGGGAATTTGTACGTCGTCTGCCGGATCGGCAATGTCGACGCGGAATATCTTGCCTTCGGAGTTGTAAACGAGGGCCTTCCCGTCCATCGTCCAGTTGGGCGCCTCGATCAGATAGGGATACTCCTTGAACAAGGTGCGCGTGCCGGTCTCGACGTCGTAGATTTCGAGGCGCGAGGTGATGGCGCGATCGGTCGGATGCTGTCCGAATGCCGCGGCCGAGTAGACGAGAACTGTCATAAGCAATAACGAGTTTTTCATAATATATCAGAATTAATTGTGATTTCACTTCTCCGCATTCCGACCGGCGCGAAGTTCCCTGTAAAATCGCCGTCGGCGTTCCGACTCATGATCCGGTTATGTTTTTAATCAGGTTGAGAGTGTTCAGAGCTTCGAGTGGGGTGAGGTTGTCTATGTCGATGGCGCGGATACGGTCGCGGATCTGCGCCAGAACGGGGTCGTCGAGTTGGAATATCGAGAGTTGGATGCCCGCCGAACCGTCGTCCGCCCCCTTCTTTTGGGGCTTGGCGGGCGAGGGAGCATTCCCGGCGTTCGCTCCCGAGTAACTTTCGAGGATACGGTCGGCACGTTCCACCACGCTGCGGGGCATTCCCGCGATCCGTGCGACGTGGATACCGAACGAACGCCCGGTGCTCCCTTCGGCCAAACGCCTGAGGAATATCACCGTTTTTTCGACCTCCCTCACCGTGACGTGATAGTTTCGCACCCTCGGATAGCTGTCGGCCATCTCGGCAAGTTCGTGATAGTGGGTCGCGAAAAGTGTCTTCGCGCGCGCCGTGGGATGGTCGTGCAGATACTCCACCATCGCCCATGCTATGGCTATGCCGTCGTAAGTGCTCGTGCCGCGGCCGATCTCGTCCAAAAGCACGAGCGAACGGTTGGAGATGTTGTTGAGGATACTCGCGCTCTCCGACATTTCGACCATGAAGGTCGATTCGCCCCGGGAGATGTTGTCCGACGCCCCAACGCGCGTGAAAATCCGATCGACGATGCCGATGCGCGCGCTCGACGCCGGAACGAACGACCCTATCTGCGCCATCAGCACGATGAGCGCGGTCTGCCGCAGCAGCGCGCTCTTACCCGACATGTTGGGCCCCGTTATCATCATTATCTGCTGCTCGCCCGGCGACAGGCGGATGTCGTTGGGGACATACTCCTCACCCACGGGTAGCAGGCGTTCGATCACGGGGTGGCGGCCGTCCTTTATGTCTATGTCGTAACTTTCGTCGAGCGTGGGGCGGATATAACGGTTCGCCGCGGCGATCCGGGCGAACGAAAGCAACACATCGAGGCGGGCCACGGCGGCTGCGTTACGCTGGAGCCCGGGGATTTTCAGGCCGAGCCACGCTATGAGTTCGGCGTATATTCGCGCCTCGATCTCCAACATTCGGCTTTCGGCGCCGAGAATCTTCTCCTCGTACTCTTTGAGTTCGGCTGTGATATAACGCTCGGCGCCCTTGAGGGTCTGCTTGCGCGTCCAGTCGGCGGGAACTTTGTCGCGATGGGTGTCGCGAACCTCGAAACCGTATCCGAAAACGTTGTTGTAGATTATCTTGAGCGACGATATTCCCGTGCGTTTTATCTCGCGCTCGGTCATTTCGGCCAACACCTCCTTACCGTGCGTCGCGATGCGGCGCAGATCGTCCAGTTCGAGGTCCACTCCGTCGGCTATGATGCCTCCCTTTTGTATCTGGTTGGTGGCGGGATCGGGATATATCTCCCGCGCGATGCGGTTGCGAACCTCCTCTGCGGGATCGAGCGCCCCAGCGATCGGCCCGAGGGCGGCGTTCCCGGAGGCGAGCTCTTTGGTCTG
>QMCD01000727.1_pt1 | contig 22458 bp, 13 predicted proteins | sample 1821841 | NCBI WGS metagenome assembly QMCD01 (sample SAMN01991225, study PRJNA193472) | Termite gut metagenome, whole genome shotgun sequencing project. | isolation source: worker | host: Macrotermes natalensis
GAGGGTCGTGTACGGCGACGAGGCGTTTTTCGTCGAAGGGCGCATCGTTTCATTGCTGCAGGCCGAGCGCATAGTGCTCAACATCATGCAGCGGATGAGCGGCGTGGCTACCGAGACCGCACGCTATGCGGCGCGGCTGGAAGGGTTGCAAACCAAGGTGCTGGATACCCGCAAGACAACGCCCGGAATGCGCGTGCTCGACAAGATGGCCGTCAAATTGGGCGGCGGCGAGAACCACCGTATGGGGCTGTTCGATATGATCCTGCTGAAGGACAACCACATAGATTTCGCGGGAGGGATCGTCCCGGCGATCAGGCAGGTGCGGGAATATCTGGCCGGGACAGGCCGGGTACTGCCCATCGAGGTCGAAGTGCGCACGCTCGGGGATATAGACGAGGTGTTGGCCGAGGGTGGGGTAGACCGCATAATGTTGGACAATTTTTCGGTGGAGCTCACGCGCGAGGCCGTGCGGAAAATCGCCGGACGGGTCGAGATCGAATCGAGCGGCGGCATAACTTTCGACACGATACGCGACTATGCCGAATGCGGCGTAGATTTCGTGTCGGTCGGCGCGCTCACCCACCAGATCAAGAGCCTCGATATGAGCTTAAAAGCGATACAATGATTTTAAAAATTTTAAAATCAGGCAGTTTTCAAATCGGAAAATTTTAAATACAACGATGCGTATAATGAAAATTTTTAATAATTATCATCTGTAATTTTTAAATTTTTAAATTCTCAAATTGCCAAATTACAATAAACACCAAGATGAAATATATCCTTTCCTTTCTGATTTTTTGTTTCGCGCTCCCGGCCGGCGGACAGTATATGTTCGACTATTCGGATATTCGCGGCGGGCGGTTCCGCGCCAGAACGGTTTCGGGCGTGCGCTCGATGAACGACGGCGAGCATTACACGGTCACCGCGGAGGGGCGCATCGACAAATACAGTTATAAAACGGGTGCGCTCGTGGCGACGATATTCGACGTCAAGGACCACCCCGAAACAGGCGGGCGTTTTGCGGGTTACGAGTTCAGCGCCGATGAAAGCAAACTGCTGATAACCACGGATACGCGGTCGATCTACCGCCGCTCCTACACGGCCGACCACTGGGTTTACGACATCGCGGCGCGGAAGGTGCGCAGGCTGACGGAAGCGGGGCGCGAGCAGGTTGCTGCGTTCTCTCCCGACGGTACGAAGGTGGGGTTCGTGCGCGGGAATAATGTTTATTACGTCGACCTTGCAGATTACAGCGTGCATGCGGTGACTGCCGACGGCCGTGCGAACGAGGTCATCAACGGCCACGCCGACTGGGTCTACGAGGAGGAGTACGGTTTCACGCGGGCGTTCGAATTCTCGCCCGACGGCCGCTCGATCGCCTACCTGCGCTTCGACGAACGCGAGGTGCCCGAGTATTCGATGCAGATGTGGGGCAGGGAGCTCTATCCGTCGCTGTACACCTATAAATACCCGAAGGCCGGCGAACGGAATTCGATCGTGGAGCTTCACGTTTATGATATTGCGGGAGGGTGCGCCACCAAGGTGGACACCGGCACCGGGACAGACCAGTATATCCCGCGCATCGGCTGGACTCCCGAGGGGCGCTTGTTCTTCTACCGCGCCAACCGCCTGCAAAACCATTTCGAGGTGCTCGTGGCCGATGCCTCGGGGGCGAGCAGCGTGCTGTACAGCGAGCAGGACAGGCGTTATGTCGAACGCCCGAACGCCGAAACGGTAACTTTCCTGCCGCGCGGACGATTTATGGTCAAGAGCGAGCGCAGCGGGTATATGCACCTTTACGTACATAACGAAAAGGGCGTGGTGACCGATACCGTGACGCGCGGGAACTGGGAGGTGACCGGGCTTGTCGACGTGGTGGGCGACCGCGTCTACTACATGTCGACCGAGGGTTCGCCCCTGCGCAACAACCTGTGGAGCGTGCGCCTAAGCGGGAAGGGCAAGACGCGCCTGACCGAAGACAACGGCACGTTCCGCATCAACCCGAGCCGCAGTATGAAATACTTTATAAGCTATTTCTCCAATGTTTCGACCCCCAACCTCGTGCGCCTGCACAACTCCGGGGGCAAAGTGCTGCGCGTGCTGGAGGATAATGCCGCACTGCGCGAAACGCTCACGGCGCGCCGGGTGCCTAAAAAAGAATTCTACACCGTCAAAACGCAATATGGCAACACGCTGAACGCCTGGTTCCTGAAGCCGCTCGATTTCGATCCGGCGAAGAAATATCCGGTGTTGATGTACCAGTACAGCGGCCCCGGGTCGCAGGAGGTGACCGACAGTTTCTCGATGGACTGGTATGACGTGCTGGTGCAGGAAGGCTACATAGTCGTATGCGTCGACGGGCGCGGTACGGGCGGGCGCGGCGCGGAGTTCCGCAAATGCACATACGGCAGCCTGGGCGAATTGGAAACCCTCGACCAGATCGAGGCCGCGCGCTGGCTCGCATCCCAAAGCTGGGTCGATGCCGACAGGATCGGCATATACGGCTGGAGCTACGGCGGCTTTATGGCCCTGAACTGTATCCTCAAGGGGGACGGGCTGTTCAAAATGGCGATCGCGGTCGCACCAGTAACCTCGTGGCGGTTCTACGACACGATATACACCGAGATATACAACGGCCTCCCGCAGGACAACCCGCGCGGGTATGACGAGAATTCACCCATAAACTTCGCGAAAAACCTCGAAGGCAGGCTGCTGCTCGTCCACGGTACGGCCGACGACAACGTCCATGTACAGAACACCTACCGGATGGCCGCCGCCCTCACGGCCGCTAACAAACAGTTCGACATGCGCATCTACACCGACGACAACCACTCGATGGTCCCCGGCGGCATGTTCAACGTCCGCGAAATGATGGTCGAGTACACACTCGAAAATCTTTAGAGGTTGGTGGAAATATTTGCTGTCATCCCGAACGCTTGCGTCGGGATGTCAGTTGTTTATGTGGCCGCGCGTGGAGCGCGGCCACAGTTCTTATGCTTAGTTTTCAGGCCGGAGCCAGCGGAGGCGTGTGGTGGCATGTGTGAAGGGCAGTCCTCCGCCCGTGGTGGCGCCGGACTGCAAGGGCCAACGCATTAAGGCCCACGCTCCCTGCCGGGTGCAAAGATAAGGCCGCAACGGGAAATCAAAACTTGTATACAGTCCCCTTGCAATATTATTTTTTCGGCGGTGCAACGTAAATGTGCCGGATTGTATCTGATAAGAAAGTTAATTCAAAATCCGATATGTTTATGAAAAAATTTATTATTCTTGCGGCTGTCGCCTTAATGGCGGCCGGGTGCAAAGACCATGATGACGACTGGAAAGGCGGTTCTGTGATCCCGGTCTCGCTGAAAGGCATCGAGGCCGTGAACGTCGACAATTCAGGAGAGTTCCCCTTCGTGTCCACGTCGCCGGTGAAAAAGGAGGCTTACATGTTGGGAATAAAATGGAAGGCCGACAACCTCCCGACCGAGGACGACAGGTTTGTCACCGGCTCGTCGCAAGGTTGGTATTATGGCTACAATCCTTTTACCCGCTACTATTCGAAGACCATCATTTGCCTTACGCAGTTCAATGCCGACATCCCTGCGGGAGGAAATGTGTCCAAATTCTTCAAGGAGATAAACCCCAGCTATCTCCCGGCCGGGATCGACGAGGGGTTCGTGCTGCTGGTCGCTCCCGATCCGGGAGAACACTCCTTCCGCGTGGAATATTATGAAGATGATGAACTCAAGTTTTATTACGAAACGCCAACCGTCGAATTGTTTTAAGCCATGAAAAAATATATACTATTCCTTATAGTGATCGTCGCGGCCGTCCAGTCGCTTTCGGCCCAGAATTACGAAGCGCGTGACAAGAGATTCTGGATGGACTTCCAGGTCGCGCAGCACGTAGGCCTTAATAAGTGGAACGATACGGATTATGCGAACGCCGGCCTGCCCACGGCTTCGATCACGGAGTTCAGGGCTGTCTTCAATTTCGATCCTTTCCGCCAATCCTGGTTCCGGTTTTTCGCAGACCTGGGGGTAGGCGTCATGCCCGGTTCGGACCTGAAAAAGTCCGAGTTCGGACGTCTGCAGATGCCCAACAGCGGTACGCGGTATTACATACGCGAGAAGTCCAGGGAAGCGGGCAGCGACGCGTCGAGCGGCCACCTGAGGTTGACATGGGGTATGTCCGGCGAATTCCGGGCCGCCGACCGGCTGAGTGTCATGCCCTATCTCGGCGCCGGTGCATTTGCGATGACGGGCACGAGTTATAGAATGGTGCTGAAAGAGGATGGCTCCAACATGCAGTACGACGCGACATACCGGTGGAGTGCAGGCCCGGAAGAATATGGCACGGACGATATGATGGGCTTCTTAACGGGCCGGGTGAATTTACGTTATAAGGTCGGCCCCCGGTCGAGCCTCCTCCTCGGGCTGGAGTACACCCACTTCTTCGACTCCGTGGACTTCTACGGCCGCTACACGAACAGCTTTAACAGCAACGTTCAAAGAAGTTTCAGGGAAAAAGGAAATAAGATGAATATGTTGGCGGTTTCGGTGGGAATATCGTTCAGGTAGCCCTATTTGCCGCGACACGGCAGGTAATATTCTGTCATCCCGAAGCGTGGAGCGAGGGATCTCATGCCTCAGAGTATGAGATCCCTCGCTCCACGCTTCGGGATGGTATCGTTAATGGGGGCATCAAGATCTAAAAACAGGAAAACAAGTCTGTGAAATAGGTGCCGAAGTAATGGTAGGCCACACCCCACGCGACGAAGCGCATGGCCCTGCCGGCAAACATGAAGATAAGCGTTTTCCTGAAATCTATACGATAGAACCCGAGGGCGATGAGCAACAGATCGCCCACGAACGGCAGCCACGAAAAGAAAGCAACCCCGGCGCCGTATTTCAGAACCCTTCCCTGTTGTTTTTCGAGTTTTTCCTTGGTTAGCCTGAACCACTTTTCGATCCACTCCCATTTCCCCAGCCAGCCGAGCCCGTATGACGTCAGGCCGCCGATGAAGTTGCCGAGCGTAGCCGCGATGACTGCCACCACGGGATCGGCCCCGGTGGCGAGCAGCGCCACGATCAGCAGGTCGGAACTCATGGGAATTATCGTCGCTGCGAGCATCGCTCCGAAGAAAAGCCCTATGTATCCGTACTGCGCAAGCCACTCTATAAATGCCGTCTGTTCCATCGCATGCCAATAATCATGCGGTAAAGATATTGAAAAAGAGCGAGAGTGGAAAATTCTAAACAGACTCTTAGTTCCTTCGCCATATCGCCGGCCTCAAGAACAGCCGCTCAGTAACGTACAGGCCCATTATTAAGATATGCTAAAAGCACGTTTATAATAACTCGGCGATTTTACTTTCGAGACCCTGTCGCAGGGAAGTACTTTTGCCGGCCAGGGGGGGAATCCAAACAATCTCTAAAATAGTAAAAATAGACAAAAAACTAATAAATTAACACTAAAAGTACAATAATTGACAGGCGATAGGTGTCATTTTTTATAAATCTTTGCATTCGGAGAGGGCATCGGTATACCCGGCTGTAACATATCATTAATATCCATGACATTACAAAATGTTGAAGTACACCAGAATTGCTTTTGCTATGACAGCAAAAGTTCGGTTACAAAATTGAGCAAGTTCGGAGAGAATGAGACCGGTTCTGTCGACATGTATCAACATGAAATTTTCTTTGTTATAAAAGGCAGTATTAGTATTTCTACCGCCCAACAGCGTGATCTGACGCTTGAAAAAGGAGAGTTCATTTTCTTGCCTGCCGGTACTACCCTGGAATATCACACCACCGAGGAGTGTGCCACGCTGTCGATGCGTATCCAGGAGGAGGTACCAGAATGCCACATATTCCAGGTCAGTAAGATCGCCAAACGTATCGAGGACCAATACGAAGGCATCTATGCCTTGAAGGCGAACGAAATCATGCAGGATTTCCTCGATGGTATACTCAAGACCTATCTCGGAGGTTTGAGATGCAGGCATTTTCTGCACATGGAGGTTTCCCGGATGCTGTTCATCATTCATGCATACTACACGCAGGAGGATTGTCTCAAGTTCTTTTCGCAGATACTTTCCCCGGATGTCGGATTTTCCGAATTCGTGCGCACCAACTGGATGAAATACAGCACTGTAAAGGAACTTGCGGATGGAATTTACATGACCCCGCAACAATTCTCGAACCGGTTCAGGAAGATCTTCGGAACGACCCCTTACGAATGGATGAAACGTCAGAAAGCCCAAAAGATATATCATGACATTTGCCGTTGCGATCTGTCGCTGAAAGAGATTGCAGATAAATATGACTTCAGTTCCCAGGCCAACTTTTTCCATTTCTGCAAGCATGCTTTCGGCAACACTCCCGGACAGATCCGCAAAAGCCTGAAATATACCTGCGAAATAAGATAATATGCCTGCAAACACTTACACAGGGGCAAAAATCAGTGTGATCTACACTTTAAGTAAAGTTATTTACATAAGATCTATTCCGGTTATTTCTCACCTTTGCAACGTAAAACTTGTGTGTTTCGCTCAGTAGGTAGAGTGGATAAAAACAAGGCACACGCAACCCGTATTATTAATTAATATCATGGAGAAATTTATCCCCAAACGGATACTGCTGTTCGCAGCCGTACTGGCCATGTCGCTGGCGGCCACGACCCTGAATGCACAAGACGGGCAATATTCCTTATCGTCGGGCGATGGCGTCGAGATGACCCCTCCGCGCTGGAACATCAAAACCAACTTGTTGTACGACCTGACGGCGACGATCAATCTCGGCGCCGAATTCCGTATCGGACAGAGGACGTCGCTCGACTTGCCGTTCAACTACAATCCGTTCCAATTTTCGGACAACCGCAAATGGAAGCACTTCCTGGCCCAGCCCGAGGTGCGCCGGTGGTTGGGTGAAGAGATTTTCAGAGGTCATTTCATCGGGGTCCATGCGCATTACGCGTTTTTTAATATAGGTAATCTGCCGGGCGACCCGTTCTCGGAGTATATGCATAAGCACCGCTTCGAGGGCAACGCCTATGGCGCCGGCGTCAGCTACGGCTACCGTTGGAACTTCAACCACCGTTGGGGCCTGGAGGCGACGATCGGTGCGGGCTATATATATAAGGACTACGAGGTGTTCGAGTGCCGGACCTGCGGCGATTTTATAGCCAGGGAGAAAAAGCACTATTTCGGCCCTACGAAGATCGGGCTGAGCCTTGTTTACAGCATAGGCAGCAAGAAGGTGATTAAAGCGCCTCCCGTCGTTCCCGTCGTCACGGCGCCGCCCGTGCCATACGAGCCTAATCTTTCGACGAGTTACGTCATCCCCGACGTCGAATCACCCAAGGTGCGTTCGCAGTCGTACACAGCCTATATAGATTTCGAGCAGGGACGCTCGGAGATTATCGGCAACCTGCGCAATAATGCCTCGGAACTTCGCCGCATCAACGACATCACGCGCAACATTTCCACAGACAAATCTTCGACGATCTCGCATGTTACCATCACCGGATATGCCTCTCCCGAAGATACTTACGAGAGAAACATGGCCCTTTCCGAACGTCGTACGCAGGCCGTCAGCGACTATGTGAGCGATACCTACAACCTCGATCCGGCCATTTTCCGTGTAAGCAGCCGGGGCGAAGACTGGACGACGCTCGACTCGCTGGTGGCGGCATCGACCACGATCCCCGAAAAGCATCGCGTTCTGGAGATAATCCGCAGTGGCGGCGACCCCGATGCCCGTGAAAGAAGCCTCAGGCAACTCTCGGGCGGCAACACTTACCGCCGGATCTTCGACGAGTTATATCCGCGCCTGCGACGCACCGATTACAGGGTCGATTACACGGTGACCGCGTTCTCGGTCGAGGAGGGTAAAAGGGTGTTCCGCACCAATCCGCAGAACCTCTCGCTCAACGAGATGTACATGATAGCAAAGACATACGGGCTTGGCAGCAGGGCTTTCAACGAGGTGTTCGAGACGGCCGTAAGGGTCTTCCCGGACAGCGATGTGGCCAATATCAATGCAGCTGCAGCCGCTCTCGAACGCCGTGACACGGGTGCGGCGGCAGGCTATCTTGCCCGCGTAAAGGAACAGACCCCCGCATACTGGAACAACCTCGGAGTGCTGAACTGGCTTCTTGGCAAAAGGGAGGATGCCGCCGATTGTTTCTCGCGTGCCGGGATCCAGTCGATGCGCAACCTGTCGGAGGTCGAACGTTACTTCCGGTCGATCAAATGACACAATCCGCCTGAAAATACATTAATAATAAACTTTCAACCTTTTTTTAAAACTAATTCAACATGAAAAAAATTTTAATTCTGGCTGCATGTCTGGCGATAGGGGCAAGTTGCAGCAAAGTGGATACTGTGGAGCCTACCTCTACGTCCACCGGTAATGTATCGCTCACCCTTGAGAACGGCGCAGCGACGAGAGGTGACGATGGTGACGAAGTCGCCGGATCCGATGCTGAAAACAAGGTCAGCATGCTTGAGATCTACGTTTTCAACAACGACGGTACTGTTCTCGACAATGCAACTGCAAACGAAAACGGCTATATCAAGCTCACCGCTGCGGATCTGAAAATCCCGACAAGCTGGCCTTACACCACTCAGGTCCAGATGGGCAGTGGCACCAATAAAGACATCATCGTCGTTGCCAACGCCAACCTCGGCGCTCCGGTCACGACTTCAGGGTCGGAAAAACTGGATACTTTCGAAAAAGTTATGCAGGCCATCTCCGACGAGACTAAGGATGTGATGACCACCGCCATATCCCGCGTCGTTCCCACCGACGGGTTCATAATGTCGGGGTACACTCTCGGCGCCAATGTCGTTGCCGAAAGAAGCGACAACAAGATCTCCATCAAGATGGACCGCCTCGTTGCAAGGATCGAAGTTCCCGTACAGGCTTCGACCGTTAACTTCGATCTGGATCTGGACGAACTCGAACGCCTTTACGGCGACAGGACCACGAAGACCGATACCGATAACCTGGAATTCGAATTTACCGGTTATGCAGTTATCAACGGTCTCCAGAAATCGAGCATCGGTTTCGTAGGTAACAACATTAACGACGGTACCGCCGGTACGACCGCCGACGTCGTTTACTCCAACTTCACGAGGCCTTACCTCGAAGACGGAACCGAAGGAACCGATATGTGGGCGTGGAACCTGTGGACTGCAAATGCAACCGCTGCCGACGGAACCTTTACCGCCGGTGCATTTGCCACCGCCCGCGGTTCCCGCATCGAATCCAAAACCGACGAACTGATGGATATTGAAACCCCCAACACCGATCCGGCAGCTTGGGAAGGCGCTTATTCCGGCCGTGCCAACTTGCTCCTGAACTCGGGCGCCTGGTTCATCGACTCTTCGAACGCGAACCCCAACGTTTACCTTTACGAAAGCAAACCTGACACGAAAGCCAACGAATCTTATGTCGGTTACGATCCCGACGGCGTTGTCGCTATCATCATCCAGGGTACGATCACCGATACCAGCGTTACCGATCCCGCTCCTACGAAAACCCGTTATTGGAGGCTTAACGTTCGCGTGGACGAAGCATACCATATCATCCGCAACTCGACCTACCAGACGACGATCAGCACGATCCAGACTCCGGGCTTTGCTTCTCCGCAGGAAGCTGAAGACAGCGAAGAAGTCGTTGCAAAACCGGGTGACACCGTTTCCGAGTTCTACATTTCGGTTAACAAGTGGCTCCTCAAGAACGTAGGGGACGGACAAATTTAATTTATCCGGCTTAATGGCCAAATAGTAACATAAATCACTATTAACGCTCCAAGGGGAGGGATAAACACACTCTCTCCACTCCCTCCCCTTGGTTTTTTCACACTACCCGACAGTAAACTTAAAACAGAAAAACCTTGAAACGATTAATCCCGTTAATACTGGTCGCCCTGTCGCTGAGCAGTTGCCTCAAAGAGGATGTATGGTGTCCCGTGATGTACGTGAGCTTTGAGATGGAAGATGAATTCCTCGAGGGGGATTACGACTCGAGGATACAAAACGACGTCTTGCTCTATATATTCAAAGACGACGAACTCGCATATTCACACCTCATCCCGTACGATTCGATCGCGGGAGGGGCAGAATATCCTATCGATAAGACGCGCAAGATTACCGGCGACCTGAAATTCGTGGCATGGGCAGTCAAACGCGACGTATCGGACCATTTCAACGGAGGAGAACCTCTGTCCATACATCACGACGAGCGCCATCCGATATATGATTTGGGAAGCCGATTTCAGGACCATGTCATTGCAATGTCGCCCGTTGATACCGAATCGGAGAATGGTCACTATTCGCCGATCCATAACGAACGATACATAGGAGTGCTCGATCCGACCGGAGACGAAGGTTGGGATCGCAATTCGCATCACGACATAATCATGCGTTCGGCTCCGGGACGCATAGTAGTAAATATAACCGATCCGGGAGATCTTCTGGGTAAAACCCCGGGGGAAGCACATGCCGTCGTAAGCGGCGTCACGTCGCAGATGGACCTTAACAAAAAGGGGGTCGGAGACCCTGTGTCGGTACGCGCCGCACTCGTGGCCGCTTCAGCCCCGACCCGCGCCGCGGAAGGAACGACACACACCACAGGGATTTTCGGCGTATTGCCCTCTTTGCCGGGACAAAGGCTCAGTGTGGATATAATGAACGGTACCGAGAAATTGGAAACACTGTCCGTTCATACCGATGACAATCTGCACCAGAGTATCAGGTCCGGTGAACTGCTCGAATTCGACTATGTGTTGAATTCCTCGGAATTCACACTCACGGTAGGCTCTTGGATAAAGAAAATATCTATTGTCGACTTGTAACATATTGATTTCGCGCCGATATTAAAATCGAAAAATCAGAATAAACATGAAAAAAATATTTCTCCTAATCTCGACGGTGGCCCTGTTGGCCGCTTGCCAGAAAGAAACTCCGATCAATGGCGACACCACGGTGGAAATCCGCCTTTCGACCGGCTCCAACATCTCCGGAGGCGCACGCACACGTGCCACCGAAGTCGGCGAGAACGATATTGAAACCGTCGACGTCCTTGTGTTCAAACGCGATCAGGACGATCCCACCGATCCCGCGAAAGCCCTGTTTCAGTACAGCCGCTACGCCTGGCACAAGGAATCGTCCACTTACAGCGTTGTCCTCAAAGAGGGTAGGAACGTCGACCTCTACTTTGTTATCAACGCGCGGGAAACCCTTATGGCAGCCGAGCGCGACAATAAACTCGTTGAAAACACGACTACCTGGGCCGATATCCAGGAGGCACTGGTGCTGTCGGGAGAAATCACCCGCAAAACCACCGGTCTGCCTATGTGGGGCCACCGCTACGGCGAAAACATCAGCACAAACTCCGCCTCCAATAGGTTCGGCACGGTGAAGGTGCTGCGCGCAGTCGCAACGGCCAATGTCGATTTCACCGGGGCCGACAACTTCATACTCCAGCAGGCTTCGATCGAGTTCGCCTCGAATCAGGGCAATCTGGTCTTTACCGTCGATGAGGATAACATCACTTACGACAACGCAATAACCAATTTCGATATCAACAAACCGCAGCACGACTACCAGTTGATAGAGCCGGAGGTTCCTGCGGGTACCACCACCATCGGACAGGTCCTTTATACCCTTCCGACACTCCATTCGATAGACCCGGTCGTCCATCCCAAAGATGACGGAACGACATCAAATAAGGTCGAAGGCGAACTCTACTTCTATGAGAACGACGCCGACGGCGAAAACGGCAAGAATTACACCAAGGTCGTGGTCAAGGGCAAGTGGGACCAAAATACCCCCGAGGACCCGAGTGACGACATTGTGAGCTACTATCCTCTCGCTTTCCGTGAGACGACCGTATACAACAACCCCGAAAATCCCAACGATCCCTTGAACGGTACGAACTTGAGGGCTGCCATCATACGTAACCACAAGTACCAGTTCCAGATCACCAATGTGAACGGCAACGGTTACGAATCGCCGGAGGATGCAAAGAACGGAGCCGATATGAATATGACCTACAGGGTGATAGAATGGGCACAATATGACGATCGTGACATCATAATGATGGAAGGAATGTGGGTGTCGTTCTCCGACAGCCGCAACGAGGGGCTTTCGAGGACCGCCACCCTCTATCGCAACGCCAGCTCAACCGACGAGATAGAGATCACGACCAACATTTCGCTCGACAAGTATAAAATGACGTTCCCCCTTCCGGATGGTGTCGTGATCACTCCCGAAAGCGAAGGTGCGACCCAGACGGAATGGGATGCACAGGGCATAGTCGCAAAAATTGCAAACGATCTCTTTAAGGTGACGCTGGTCAGGAACGGAACCCCGACCGTGAATTCGAGCGGAGAGACCGTCTACTACGGCAAATACATTTTCGAGGCGAAGGCACCATATGCACCGTCGAACACCTCGCAAGTCAAAGTCGTTTCCGACATGATCAAATTCAACATCGATATTCTGCAGCGCGACGCCACTCCTGACGACTGGACAGACGGCTACGACAAGGATGTGGATCTGAAACACTGAAAATAAAAAATAGCTTCGGCGGAAAAATCCAACAAGCTCTAAAAATAAGAGATATTATGAAAAAAATGTTATTCGCGTTGATGGGTGCGGCGATCGTGTTGTTTGGCTCGTGTGCAAATGAGACGGCACAACCCGATCCTATGGGGCCGATCCCTGCCAACTCCCTCCGTGTTACGGCGGACATCGACGATGCGCAGAGTGAAATTAAGGAGAAGACCCGCGCATCCGTGGCTGCCGAGGCTGGCGAGGATGTCATCAAAAGTCTCTACCTGCTCTTTTTCAATGACAGTGAAGACGGCAGCGGCCAGTTCGTCGATTTCGTCGAGATCGAAAATCCTCAGGAGAATGCCAGCCGCGATGTTGTGATGACGGGAACGAGCCTTAGCGTAACGGCCCCGTACCGCATCCTCGCCATCGCAAATGTAGGCGATCTCGGCGTCGCAGGCCGTACCACGGGTGAACAGTACCTGAGCAACGAGGCCGTATCATCCTGGATAACGGGTTGGACGGGCCATAGCGAAGCGCAGGTTATAGCCGAAGCACAGGCCTGGGCGTTCGCCGGGGTGGACGTGTTGCCGGGAGAGATACTGATGAGCGGCCGCGCCTACAAGGAGGAGAACAGTTTTCATGTGAATGTTCCTCTCCAGCGCAATCAGGCACGTTTCGATGTCGTAAGGGGCGTGGAACTGAAGTCCGACCCCACTGATCCCGACGACGAGGAATTCGAGCTCTATTCGGTAGAGGTCCGCAACGCCTATCCGACATCCAAGATATGGATCGACGGTTCGAAGGAAGGAGGACTCTCCTACGCAGACGAGGTCGGCCGTATTCAAGAATACTACGGATACAGCGATGCCAACAGCGATCCCGCTGAAAAGTTGTCTCCGATCCTCAGGGACGGCGACCTGAAAGGCCATCTTTACGCCTTCGAGAACCAGACCGCCCCGTCGACCCGTAATGACAACGTCACGACCAGCCTCATCATAGGCCTGAAAAAGGTGAAACCGGCCCCCGAACCTGCCCCGAGGTACTACCGTGTCAACATCGTCCCCGAAGAGAGCGGCCAGATGATAAGGCGCAACAATGTGTACAGCGTTTCCATCAACAGCGTCGGCGGCCTCGGCGACACCACACCGCAGGCGGCATACGACAACCCGAAGCAGACAGAGATAGGTTACACCATAAACGGTTGGGATGTGCCGGGTACCGGTATCGTACAGCAGGACGGCAACAGCCTTCTTTCGGCGCCCTATAAGACCGTCAATATGAAACGCGGCGAGATGACTATAGTCGGCGGCAACGAAACGTGGGGCCTGACGACGGTGATTTTCCCGATCACCACATTCACCAACAAGACCGATCCGCAGGCCCTGGAAGATGGTAAATTGCGAATCGCCCGCCAGGAGTATTACCTCAACGACTCCCCCGTCGAGTATACCGGTATCCGGGCCTCGCTCAACGAAGCCACAGGCGAAATTACAATAGTGGCGAACCCCATCGAATCGAGCTACACCGTAAAGGGTGAGATACTTCTCACGTACATGGGCCTTCGCGCCATCGTCAAAGTGGTTCAGACCGACCTCACGACCGATTTCATTAATGTGTACCTTCCCGACGGAGGTATTCCGGTCTTCGCGCCGTTCAAAGGGATCCCTTCGGGCCTTCTTCGCGTGGAGGCTTCCGGCGCCTGGACCGCCGAAATACTCATGGAGAACGAAAGCGCCGACAGTTTCTCGTTCTCTCCGACAGGGGCCCTGCCCGTGACCAAGATCAACAGCGTGACCGACGCGGCCATGCTCCAGGAGTACGATCCCGTGCTGGGAAACAAGTTCCGCATCTATACGCATGGGGCCAATATGCGCGCCGACGCGATCCGCGAGGCTTTCATAATCGTAACGCTCGATAAAGACTCCGAAAACTATGGGCAAATGATCCGCGTGAAGCAGGCTCCAAAGGCTGAACTCGCGATCACTCCCTCGCGCGTCCTCACGTTCGACGGCGCCGGCATGTTGGCGGCGATCCCCAACAACGACAGCAAAAGATTCACCGTTCTTCCCGGTGTCGACTCCAACGGAGACGAATACAACCGATGGGAAGTGCGCCTCACTCCCGCACCGGGTACACCCTCCGATGCGTTCGTTCTCTCTTCGGATTTCACCCCCGATGCGAGCCATCCCGCCGAAGACAACTGGTTCGAAGTAACACCGAACACCTCGAATGAGTATGGCGGCAAGAACGTCTCGGGAAGCAGCTATTCGGCAACGGTGACCGCAACTCTGGTCGCTTCCGGCGTCACGGCTACCATAAATGTGGTACAGACATCGGCGGGTATCACCCTTTCGCCCAATACAGTTCCTGCGGTTTCGAACGACGGCGGCACGAGCCAGCCGATCGGGATTCAGGCCGATGCGTCCCTCAAGTGGAAAGTGATCGGCTTCACGACCGAAGGCACGGGAGGCCAGTATTCCAGGTTGATGAATCACGAGGCCGAACTGCTGCTCGAAGACGGTACTGAGGTCGATATAGAAAACGGTGAATACGCCATAACGCAAAAGTTCAAAGTGCGTTTCCCGAAGGTCTATTACCCGAACCGCGACTTCAAGATATCGGCAAAGGTCGTCTTGGGGATAGTCGGCAGTTCGCTGCAATCGACCATCACGATCGACCAGACCCCGCTCACCGCAGCGCCGATGGTCGCCTGGGGCCTGACCGGATCGCCCAACTACGGCGCGCTGGGAGATACCTACAATCGCGGTTGGGACGGCAACAGTGGAGGATTGGGCCTCAAACAGATACCCAATTTCAGGATTCTCGGAACGAGTGCCGCGAACGGCGCCACTACGATCAACGCCAGCGTCAATTATCTCTCCGTCACTCCCCATATCGGTGGAACCAACGGTGCGAATTATAACTGGACGGCAGTTAAGGATTACCTCAAGAACAGGGACGCCTTCACAATTATCCAGGCTCAGGACAATTACGGCGTGGCACCTTTGAACAACGGCAACTCACCGTTGCGCGATGCGGGTTATCCCTTGGTCACTAACGGTCGCGACATCAACGGTATAATGTACGAAGATGACGACAACTCGAACACCAAGGTATGGAAGTTCCTGGTCGACGAGAGCAAGAACAACTTCAAACCGTCCGATATTCCAGCGAACAATTACTGGTACATCGACGGTGTGAACAACTGGATGCCGATAGATCAGTTGCCTCCGTCTGCCGTCGTATTGATAGCCAAGAAAACATCGGATTCTTCAATGACCCCGTCCAACAATGCGGTGTTGATCGTCGATGTCGAAAACAAATTCATCTGGATGGGTGAATCGCAGGTCTTCTGGTACGACACCTGGATCGATCACAATCGCAGTAAACTTCTCGATAACCTGATGTACTACGTCGCCAACACTGCGAAATACGGCAGTCACTTCACCGACTTGCTTCTCGAAGAGAATGCGGGACCGGACGAAAACGGAGACATGGGCGACGGCCGCGTGGCACAGCCACCCTTGTGGGACGAGGCGTACTGGGGCAGGAACGTCATGAACGAAATGAAGAAATAAGCCCCCTCGGGAATTGAGTAGGATAATAATAAAAAACAGATAATGATGAAAAAAGTATTATCGGCCTTTGCGGTAATGACGGCGGCGTTGCTACTGGCTTCCTGTGCCCGGGAAATCCCCGTGCCGGAGCAGTACCAACCCAATGGCGAAACGATGCGGATGAGGCTCGAAGTCCAGGAAATGTCAGGCGGAAACCACAAGGCCCGGACCCGCGCCATCGCACCCGAAGAGAGTGAAGACAGGGTACAGACCCTCTACCTGCTCTTTTTCGAACCTTCGTCCAACGGCACCGGTAAGTTCCTGAACTACCTGCCGGTGAACGTGGACGACTTCACCCCTGCATCGGAAGATGGTATGATGGGCATGGCGGTGGATGTCGACATCGAGCTCGGCAGGGCCCGGACGGGATTAGTCGATGCCGAAGAGGCTCTCACAACGTGGGGAACGCTCGACGCCTCGGACGCCTACAACATTCTGGGGATCGCCAACCTTAAGGACAAACAGTATATCACCGGATCTGTCGACGAATGGATGGGTGAGTTCCGCCTCAAGAATATGTCGGAGCGCGAAGTTATCACCGGCTCCCGCGTCACTCTCCCGTCGAGCATCACCGCCGACGCGATCCTGATGCACGGCCGGATGGAGAAACCCGCCGGCGAAGGGCAGCTGCACATGGTTCTGGGCCGCGACCTTGCGCGTTTCGACGTTATCAACGAAGCCAGGGAGAATTTCGACCTCGTATCGGTGTCGATCTGGAACGGCTACTCCGCCTCTTCGATCTGGGAGAGGGGCATTCTCGACTACTCGAACAATATCGAACGTGTCCGCCGCCACTATCAGGTCAACAACGACGGTAATCTGGTGTTGCTTGACCCGAACGATCCTACCTCTGTCGATCCGAAGGAACTTATGGCCGACGTAAGGGGCGGTCTCTACGCCTTCGAGAACCAGGTTTCGTCGCCCGTGCAGGACGACAAGGTCACCACCGCGCTTATCGTCGGTATGCGTGAGCGCGCCGACGGTCCCGACTTCGACGATGACGGCCAGCTCGACGTATATTACTATCGCGTCAATATAATCAATGACACGGGCGTGCAGGACCTTCGTCGCAACAATGCCTATGCTCTCAACATAAAATCCGTTCGGGAGATCGGTTGGGCGACCGAAGAGGATGCCTATCTGGGGCAGATAAACGGCCTCACCTACACGGTCAACGAATGGAACCTGGATACCAACGGACTGGTGGTCGAGAACGAACACAGCATGCTCTCGATCCCGACCAAAAAGGTGACCATAGGCGCAGGTAACGGTGTGGACGACGAGATAGTTGTGGAGCTATCCGTCGGTACATTCACCACCCTGGCGACCCCCCCACGGCTCAGAGTGCAGAGCCAGACCTACCGCCCCGCCTCGATCGGCAGCGACGGTTTCGCCGAGTTCGGAGGATCGCCCATCTACGCCGACTTCGACAACAACACGCTTGTAATAAGGGCCAAAGGGCTGGATACCCACGAAACCGAACGTTCGGGACAGATCGTGATATCGTATGACGGCCTCGAGGCTTCGCTGACGGTCGTTCAGAGCGGTTTCCACGACAAATATCTGAACCTGACGCTGCCCGACGGCGGTATCCAGCGCTTCCCGGCCTATTCGGGGATCTCCTCGGGGCTGATCAGCGTCGAAGCGACGGCTCCGTGGGTTGCAAGGCTCGTTATGAGCGGTTTCTCGTTCAACTCTTCTACTTCGCTTCCCGAGGTGAAAACGCTTTACAGCACCGACGCTTCGGTGGTGACCGACGAGAACAACAGTGCGATCAATAAGTTCCGCGTTTACACCAACTCTTTCAACGAGACGCAATCTGTGCGCGACGCCCTTGTCATAGTCACACTTTTGGACAAGGACGAAGACGAACTCTCGCCCACCTACGGCGAGTATGTGATCGAAAACGAAGATTACACCGCGCTGGTACGCCTGTCGCAGGCCAATGTCGAGAAGATCCACCTCGCCTACAGCCAGGCCGAAGCTGCCGATCCCGATCCTGAGACCAACCACTGGCAGACGAGCATGATCGTGAACTTCGACGGCGCCGGAAATCCGATCGGACAGAATAAGTTCTGGGTCGTTTCGGGCCGCGATACGAACAACAATATCCGCGGTTGGAGTACGGGTAAGAACCTCGAACTTTCGGGCAATTCCGACGACAGGGCTTACTTCCAGGTTTCCGACAAGAGCACCAGTCCCACCGAGCCGGCGGACAACTGGGTCGAAGTTGCGGCTGTGGGCCAGAACGCTTCGGGACGCATCCGCGAGGCTATCGTCAGGGTTCAGGTCGACCAGGGTACATATGCCGACATAAGGGTCGTACAGCAATCGCTCAGCATGTCGCTCTTGCCCGCATTATTGACCGAGACTGTCTCGCCCTACGGAGGTAATTCCGAGTGGATATCAGTGGAACTCGAAGGAGTGTCAGGCGATACGAAGTATGTGTTGGATGATATACGGCACACTATAAGCCGTTCGAAAAACGGCCGTACGCTTCAGGGACACGAGATGCCTGTATATGAAGTCAGAGAGATAGATAACGACGCGACCATCAGGGCTTACGTTCCCGGCGAAGAGTTGCCGTTGAACTACCAGTTCCGTGTGAAGTTCGCACAGATCTACTATCCCAACCGCGGTATCACTCTCGGCTCCGTCGGTACGGCGAGGATCGGTGAGATGAGCCAAAGCATAAGCGCCATCCAAAAACCGCTTGTCTCCAGGGGTATCGCCACGGCGGGCTACGGTCAATACGATGTTGCCGGCGCGATCTCTACAGGGGGAGACTACATGGGATGGTACCGAGACAACATCCGATCGGTACCCGGGTTCAGCCAGGTTATTAATAACACGGCGTGGGATGCCTCTCCCATTGCTCAGGTCTCATCCTCGTCGACCCCGATTACCTACGTCCATTTGAACACATGGGATATGGGCGGACACACTGACTGGTCGATTGCCAACATGAGTGCCGTCAGGGATGGTATGCTGTGGATGAAAGACAACACTGGAGGTGGCGTCACCATGGTTGTGGTCGACCAAAACAATGCTACCCTGATTTCGAGAATGAATACCTATGTGTATAATCCGATGGATTACGCAGCTCCGTCAGGAGCGGGAGGTAATGGCTACGGTACCTTGGGTAACAAGGGGCAGACGGATACCAAAATTTGGAGGTTCTTTGTGTCTCGACCCTACTATGGCGATCCCTATACAAGTATTACCAATACTACGGGTGATGGAGTCAATTCCACGCTGTCACAGATGCCCGAATCGGCCGTGACAATATTACAGAACGCCAATACAGGAAATCCGCTTCTGACCGTCGACCCGGTGAACCAATTCGTATTCCTGGGTGAGGCGCAGGCATTGGAGAACGGCGACTTGAACTCCCCGGCGAGCAATAACACCCTGGGTTGGGCTTTGAGAATATGGGTGGCCAAGGCGGCGCAGTATGGCAGCAGCTTTACCGACATGTTCATCGAAGACGGAAAGCCGAACGCCGTTCCCGCCCCATGGGACGAACATTGGGGAGAGAACGCTCTCGACCTCAGGGATAACAATCAGGATGGCCGCTATGGAATCCGTTCCACTGCCAATGACGATTAGGACAACCCAAACATACTTATGATGCCCTCTAAATCTTCCTATCTCATTCTTACCCACGCTTGTCTATAAGCTCAAAGATTTATGGCGGGCAGCCCGATCGGACACAGGTCGGGCTGCCTTAATTCCCCGACAACGCGGAATTAATAGGTTTAAAGTATGCGTAATTTTAGATTGAAAATTAATTTGTGTTAGAAAACCATGTACCGTATGAGCAAGAACCATAGCTCAGTGATTTTGAGAAAATTGTTTGTCGCGTCGATCTGTATTTTTGCAGGTGCGGCCGCCTCGTTAGCTCAAAACAGATCGTCGTCTTCCCCGCCCGAACAGTCGCGGCAGACGGTTACGCTGCGGCCGGTCGACACCGGGCGAAGCGCCGTCACTTTCGATTTGAGCGCTGTTGCCGGCAACTCCCATGCGGAGGTCGGACGCTTCCGGATAAAGACCAACCTGCTCTATGCTGGCGCCGCGATGACCCCAAACCTCGCTTTGGAGTTAGGATTGGGAGCGCGCACATCCATAGAAGCCTCGGCGGGCTACAACGGATGGAACAACCTGTGGGATTTTTCGGAAACCGGGCCCGACTGGGATCTGGATAACAACTACAAAAGCCGCCTCGACCACATTTTCGGCAAGGTTGAATTCCGTTATTGGCTGCGCAACCGCTTCAAAGGCCACTTCTTCGGCGTCAGCGCTTTTTATACCGACTACCGCGTCGGCGATATTAAGGTCCCGCTCCTGTTCGAAAGGCAGTTCGACTACAACGGCTACGGCATGGGTGCCAGCCTTTCATACGGCTATTCGTGGCGTTTGAGCAGGGCCTTTGCCCTGGAGTTTACACTCGGGGGCGGCGTTGCAATGCTCGAATACGACAAGAGCCTTATCGAGGCCGACAGTCAGGACTTCAGGCTGATCGACAGTATCCGCTTCCGGAAAAAATATCTGGGACCTACTAATGCCGGCATAAAATTAGTCTTCACGATCCGCTGAAATAATTTTAACGAAAATACAAAAACCTAATTATATGATGAAGAAATTTGTAGTATCCATTGTTTTGTCGGCGGCCTGTTCGCTAACCCTTTCGGCTGCCCGGCCGCCACAAAACGACGGAAATAACGTAAACGTTACAGACACCGAAGTTGTCCGAACGGGCAACAATACCGTCGGCATCACCTTCAGGCTCGATGTCGGCGGCGAAGTCACGGCCAGAAACCGCAGCCTGATCATTCGTCCGGTACTTCAGGGATCCGGCGGAATGAGCGAACTGCCCCCCATTATCATCCGGGGCCGGCGCGCCAAAATCGCAGCCGAGGACCGGGCCATAAACGCTTTGGGGATAGACACCACAGGCCACTGTCTCACCTCCAACGGCAGCAGCGTCGACTATCGGGCCACGATCACGTGGCAGGAGTGGATGAGGGGGTCCCAACTCGTTTTCAGCGGACTGAATACGGGCAGCAGCGAAGTGACCGAAGTGAACATAGGCATGGTGGCGGATAATCTGCTCACGGGGCCTTCGAGAATTCCCGTGGAGTACCCCATGACGGCACAACAGGGCCCGTTGTCAACGGTGCCGCAGGATCAGGGCATGGTCGTGCAGCGCTCGATGCAGTCTTCGTCGTATGGCAACTATTCGTCCGAATATCAGTACTATACCGCCGCAACGGTCGGGGACGAACTTGCCGCCCGTTTCACATTCGTGGAGCCTGTCGCGAGGTATAATACGGCGCTCTGCACCTCCGAGACCGACGCTGTTTTCGACTACAACATGCCGTTGCGCTTCGGCTCGTCCGTGCCTCAGGAGACCAACGAGATCGAACGTTTTATCGAGATGACGCGCCAGGGGGCTATCCGTGTCGAGTTCGACAGGGGCAGCTACACCGTCGATCGCTCGATAGGAGAAAACTACAAGATGTTGGTCGATCTGATCTCATCCATCCGCGTTCTTCTTAATGCTTCCGACGCCGTCGTTGCACGGGTGGTTGCGGTGGGTTTCTCGGCGCCCGACGGAGCCGACGAAAAAGAGACCCTCGCAATGGAACGCGCCGAGGCTACCCGTGATTTTCTCACCGCCAACTCGCAGGTCGACCCCGAGCTTATCAGCGTTTACAACGGCTCGGTGGACTGGGCGACACTCAGGGTGCTGGTCTCGGAGTCGGGAATGGCCGAAAAATACAAGGTACTTGATATTATCGACAACATTCCAGCGTGGGGCAGCACAAAGGACAAGGGGCGTATGGCCTACCTGATGGAACTGGGCGACGGCAGTGCTTTCAATTACATACGCGATAACTTCTTCCCGCTCCTCCGTCAGACAGGCGCCTACGTTAAGGTTTACTACGAGAACGTGAAGTAAGACGGCAACTGACCTGTCCGCGACGGCATAATAATCCGGACCCTATCGTGGGTCCGGATTATTTTTTGTCTTATTCCAGCCTCACGTTACTTAAGATTTTGTAAACGCATATTCAGAAGAACTCGGTGGTTTTATTTTCAATCTCCTTACCGCCGGAAGTACTTTTGTCCCGACTCAAGAAACAATGAAAAACATAATGGGACAAAACAATTTTAAAACTAATTTTCATTAGTGTCCACTAAAAAGTCATAAAAGTTCTTTGAAATAATTGAGAATCAATTTGTTACAAGAGTTTTTCGAGTCAACGGATTTGAAATTAGTTT
>QMCD01001744.1_pt1 | contig 22450 bp, 16 predicted proteins | sample 1821841 | NCBI WGS metagenome assembly QMCD01 (sample SAMN01991225, study PRJNA193472) | Termite gut metagenome, whole genome shotgun sequencing project. | isolation source: worker | host: Macrotermes natalensis
TAACCATGGTCAGTCCTTTTTTGTGTGTTCGCACCGCAAAATTATAGGATTGGCCTTTTTTATTACAATATTTTATAGATAGCAACTTAAATTAATTAGATGTGTTTTGGTGGATTGGCATTAGTAAAATGACAAATAGCGACAAACGGGGACAAAAGACGGCAGCTTTCGTGCGGTTTTAAATACTTGATTTTCATTTGCCTGAAAATAATCAATAATTAAAAAAATCAGGATAATGGGAAATGAGGATGATTTAAGAGGGCTTGCCAAGGTAATGGAGTTTATGCGCGCCCTCAGCATATTATTTGTGGTGATTAATGTTTATTGGTACTGTTATGAATGTATTGTTAAATGGGGTCTCAATATTGGCGTTATAGACCGTATCCTGTTGAATTTCCAGCGTACAGCCGGGTTATTCGGCAATATCCTCTGGACAAAATTATTCAGTATTGTTTTTCTGGGCCTGTCCTGTTTGGGTACTAAAGGAGTAAAGAATGAAAAAATAACATGGGATAAGATCTGTATATGTTTTTTTGGGGGGGTTATCCTTTTCTTCCTGAACCGGTGGGTTTTAAACCTTCCTTTTCCCGTCGAAGCCAATGCCGCGCTATATATCTTTACGCTGTTCCTGGGCTTTATCCTGCTTTTAATAGCCGGTTTATGGACCAGCCGCCTGCTTAAAAGCAACCTCATGGAAGATGTGTTCAATACCGAGAACGAGTCGTTTATGCAGGAAACGCGGCTTATGGAGAATGAATATTCGGTAAACCTTCCTACCCGGTTTTACTACCGGAAGAAGTGGAATGACGGTTGGATCAACGTAGTCAACCCTTTCCGGGCGACTATCGTGCTGGGCACTCCCGGTTCGGGTAAATCCTACGCCGTGGTAAACAATTATATAAAACAACATATAAAAAAGGGCTTCTCGATGTATATCTACGATTACAAGTTTGACGACCTGAGCGTTATAGCTTACAATGCACTCATTAATAACATGGATTGCTATAAAGTGAAGCCTCGGTTTTTTGTAATTAATTTCGACGACCCGAAAAAATCGCACCGCTGCAATCCTATCAATCCTGATTTTATGACAGACATTTCCGATGCCTACGAGGCGGCCTATACGATTATGTTGAATCTCAACCGCACCTGGATCCAGAAGCAGGGGGATTTCTTTGTCGAGTCACCGATAATCCTATTAGCCAGTATTATCTGGTACCTTAAAATATATCAAGGAGGCAAGTATTGTACCTTTCCCCATGCTATCGAATTTCTGAATAAGCGGTATGCCGATATTTTTACGATACTGACCTCGTATCCTGAGCTTGAAAACTACCTGTCTCCGTTTATGGATGCGTGGCAATCAGGAGCCCAGGATCAGCTCCAGGGGCAGATCGCGAGCGCTAAAATCCCCCTTTCGAGGATGATTTCCCCGCAGTTGTACTGGGTGATGACCGGCGATGATTTTACGCTGGATATTAATAATCCCGATGAGCCGAAAATACTATGTGTAGGCAATAACCCGGACCGCCAGAATATCTACTCGGCGGCATTGGGCCTGTATAACAGCCGTATTGTGAAACTGATAAACAAAAAAGGGCAGCTTAAATCGTCTGTGATTATCGATGAGCTTCCGACTATCTATTTCCGTGGTTTGGACAACCTGATAGCGACAGCCCGCAGCAATAGGGTAGCCGTTTGCCTGGGTTTCCAGGATTACAGCCAGTTGATAAGGGATTACGGGGATAAAGAGGCGAAGGTCATACAAAATACAGTCGGCAATATCTTTTCGGGCCAGGTAGTAGGGGATACCGCAAAAAACCTGTCGGAACGCTTCGGCAAGGTACTTCAGAAACGGCAGTCCATGTCTATCAGCAGGCAGGATATCTCCACCTCTATAAATACACAACTGGATTCATTGATCCCGGCGTCAAAAATCTCGAACCTGACCCAGGGGATGTTTGTCGGTTCCGTCTCGGATAATTTCGACGAGAGGATAGACCAAAAGATCTTTCATGCCCGGATAATTATAGACAATGATGCCGTGAAAGCGGAAACAAGCCGGTATGTGGCGATTCCCCCAATTGTAGACTTTATAGATGGGAACGGTACAGACCGGATGCAGGAACAAATCGATATGAACTATAAACGGGTTAAAATAGAGGTGAATCAAATGATCATAGATGAATTCGAACGCATAGGAAAAGACCCTGAGTTACAACATCTTATTAAAAATGAGCAATAGGGCTATCCCAATTATAAATCGGATAATGAAATAATCATTATTCCTCTTCCTCTTTTTTATTTTCCATATCCTCCCTGCCGGCACCGAGTGGCTTTTTAGCATTACCGGATGTCACGGCCTTACGTCCTGTACGGGCTTTCAGTTCTTCGCGGGCGACACGGGCTAATCTTAAAGGATTAAATAGAAAAGGACAAATAACACTGAGATGTATAAAAAAATATAACAAAGGAGGCTGTCCGCTTCCTATGTTATATTTAGGTTATAAAATATCTTCAAAAGATCCGGAAATGTATAAGTAGAAAGAACAGCAATGTTACCCTATATACTTTAAAAAGACACAGGTCCAGGACTCTCCTCCGGCCCTGTGTATATACCTTTGCTGTACTTCAAACCTGTAGCGGGCTCTTTTGTGTCCGGGATAGGACTCCTCCGGGAACGGGACAAGATACATAATATCTTCATCAGCCATGGCATCGTGAATATCCGGTTCAAGGCAAACAATGTCGCCTTTTAGCGGAATTTCATAAAAATATAAATTGCAGATGTCATCATTTGCTTCAGGGAAACCCTTTCCGTTTTTATCGAGGAAAACAGCCACGACTTTATACCTCAGGCTATTATCTTTCATGATAATCCGTGTTAACTGTTATTTTTCAGCCGGATTCACTTTATCCGGAAAAGAGAAATGGAAATTACCTATGCTGTCGAATACAATGTAAGCGTCGAAAGCTTTTCCTTTCTTGCTGTTGAATCCCTTTATCAAAGACGATTTCCCCGTTTTGAACAGTTCCTTAAGCTGGTTATCGGTCAGTTTCTTCCCGCAGAGTTCGCGGTACAGGGTCAGGTTGCACTTGGAATAGTTGCATTTGATCACTTTATTGTAAAATGTGATTTTCCCCAGCCTGCACCTGGGACATACATAAGGAGTTTCCAAATTTGTCTTTTCCGCTTTTACAAGACTAGTGATCTCGTCGACCACCTGCTTTGTATATACCCGTATCCCACCCATAAAAGAGTCGTAGTAATCCGGCGACCTTTCAATTTTGGCAAGCCCGTTTTCCCATCCCCCAGTCATTTCCACATCTGCGATGCGCATCAGCTTTATTACTTTATATAGTTCCAGTCCTTTCCTGGCCGGTATAATGTTCTTCCTATCCCTTTCGATATATCCCCTTTCAAGTAAGGATTCAATAATGGCCGCCCTGGTTGCCGGCGTACCGATACCAGCGTCTTTGATCGCTTTTCGGGCCTCTTCGTCCCGGATATCTTTCCCGCAGGTTTGCATGGCATCCAGTAAAGAGGAGTCATTATACAATGCTTTCGGCTTCGTTTTCTTTTCGACAAGGTTATGCCCCAGTATATGCAGGTAATCCCCTTCCTTTATGGAAGACAGGTCAATGCCGTTTCCCGGCGCCAGGCAGTCGTCCGGCCCGGTACCGAACAGGCTGGTCCATCCCTTATCCTCGATGGAAACCTGCCTGATATTGAACTTTATACCGTCGCAGGCCAGCCGGATGTCCAATACCGATTTCTTACACATACCGGCAAATGCTTCCAGCATCCTTTGCGCGATCAAACCATATATTTTCTTCTCGTCCGCCGTGAGCTTCGAAGGCTTGTTTTCCGTAATAATCAGGGCATGATGGTCTGTGATCTTCCCGTCATCCACCGTATTGGTATTGAGTTTCATTCTCATGGCGGATAACTGCTTCGCCTGGTTTTTATAATCCGGATTCTCTTTGAGCGAGTCTATCAGGGCCGGTATCCTTTCAAATATGTCCCCCGGTATATACCTGCTGCCGGTGCGGGGATAAGAGACCAGTTTTGCTTCGTAAAGCTTCTGGGTTATATCCAGGGTCGCTCGGGCCGTCAAAGCAAAACGCTTATTGGCTTCTTTCTGCAGGCTGGTCAAATCATGCAATAATGGCGGCTGCAGGTTATGCCCCTTTTTTTCGATCCGTTCGACCTTGGCTGCCGGGAAAGTTTTCAGGAGCTTGTATATAGCCTCGGCTTCTTCCTTGTTTGTGTAGTGTGTGGCGGTATCGACATATAACGGCTGTCCTCCTGCCTGCACATTGATAACCGGCTGCCAGTATGGCTCGGGCTTAAAGTTGCGGACTTCGATGTAACGTTTGCATACCATAGCCAATGCAGGGGCCTGCACCCTTCCCAGAGAATTGTTCCCGTCTCCCGAACAGATACATAATGCCCTGCTCGCGTTGATGCCCATCATCCAGTCCGCCCTGCTCCTTGCTTCCGCAGCCAGGTAGAGGCTGTCGTAACGGCTTCCGTCTTCCAGCCGGCTAAATCCTTCTTTTATGGCGTTGTCCGTCAGGGAGCTTATCCATAGGCGGGAGAACGGTTTTTTACATCCCAGGAAATTATATATATACCTGAATATAAGCTCCCCTTCCCGTCCGGCGTCACAACAATTGATGATGCTGCCGCATTTGGAGAACACCAATTTGATGGCATCCAGCTGTTTCTTTGCGGTGCCGTCTGTCCGGTATCCCTTTTTCGTTTTTATTTTTCTTGGTACCAGTTTAAAGGGGTCAGGCAACAGGGGCAGGCTCCCGAGGCTATAGTTTTTTATCCCGTAATCTTCCGGGTATGCCAGGGTTACCAGATGCCCGGACGCCCAAGTGAGCATATACCCGTTTCCCTGCATATATCCGTTTTTCTTTTCCGTAATATTTAAAACCCGTGCAATATCCTGTCCCACACTTGGTTTTTCCGTAATTATCGCTATCATGTGAACAATGAGATTTAAAGGATTCTCTGTATGCAAATACAGAGAATCCGGTTAGTAAACTGACTAATAAATGATAATGGATCTATTCGGCGGAAACGCCTTTAATCTCGACAATGTATGAATCGTCCAAATGGACCAGCTGCAGAGTAGCATCGAGGTCGATGTCTATGCCGCAGAACATCAGGTGAAGGTTGACGGGGTTGGTTTTCTCCCCGTTCAATAAAGGTTCCAGTTCACCGTTTTTTTCGAGGTCGTCCCTGTAGACCCCTATGGACTCCAGCTCTTCCCAGTTTACCGCCTCGGAGGGGAATACATAATTTTTCATTTTAATCATACCAGCTATATGTTTTTTTAAGTGAACGGAAATTAATTAACTTTTCTGGAGTTGGATTTCTTCTGCTCCCGTGCCGCGGTTTGCCGTGCGTCCCCGCCGATTGCCGTTTTCTTCGCTTTATCCGGATTTTCCCTGAAGAAGTTCAGCAGGCCGGTATCCTTATTTATTTTAACAAATGTAGGGACAGGGGTCCCGTCCAATGCTTTTGCCCCTTTGATTTCGACGGCTTTACCATCCTGTATTTCCGCTTTCATCTTAGCGGTTACTTTCACCCCGGATATTTCTTTCGGGATTTCGGCTTTTACATCCTCGCTGAAACCGTCGGGTGTTTTGCTGCGTTGTATATCCCCGGTGGCGGGATGCAGGCGTACAAAGCTGTCGTATGTCTCGCCGCTGGCTTTTACCTGGTCTTTCAGGAAAATAGCTTTTCCTTCGGCAAGTTCCTGTCGGTCTTCTTTGGTCAGAAGAACCTGCCCGATATAGCGGGGTATAATGATTTCCCTGTTCTCTTCGGGCGAGTCCGGATTGAAATTTGTAAACTGGAGCTTTCCTGTTTCCGGGTCTGCAGCTTTCACATAGGAATCCCTGAGCTCCCCTGTCTGCTTGTTGACCATTCCCTCTACAAGGATCGCTTTTCCTTCCATCAGGTCGTTTTTTTGCTGTTCATCGAGTTCCACCCCGCCGATCTTCCTTATGTTAGACAATCCTTCCTCGAAGCGGTATGTCACCCTTCTTTCATTGGCGTCTACCCGGAGGTAGGCGTCAAATTCCTTACCCGCCTTCGATACCATTCCTTCGACGAATATTTCCTTTCCGTCTCTCAGCGCCTCTTTTTCATGGTCCATAAGCTTTACCCTATTGACATCATCCGGTATGAATACGCCTTTCGCCCTGACTGAGCTGATCTCTTTGGTTAAGGGGTCGATACTTATAAACGAAGGATGTATCTGGTTACTCCTGTCATAAAGATCGGCCAGCCGCCCCATGTGCCCTGTTTCCCTCAAATTGTTTTTATCTTCCTCCGTAAAGACATGCCCGAAATAAGGCCTGTCCAGTTCCGGTTCTTTTTTTACGCCGTGTATCCGTAACGATACAGATCCGTCCTGCTCCTGGCGCAGCGATAATTTGGCATCGGTGGTAACGTGGGCCCCTCCCTGTGATATGGATATGGGAATCAGCAGGTTTGTCTTGCGTCCCTGCAGCATTTGGTCCAGCAAACCCTTTTGTTCCAGATACTCTTTGGTGATACCCAGGTCTTTTATTTGCTGCCAGTTGATCTGGGAGGGCATAAAGCGGTATTTCCTGTCGGTGTTGTTTTCAGGTACCGTTTCCTGATTTTTCGGATCTTTTTCCATTTTTTCTTTTCTTTTATTGTTAAACTGATTATATAGCCCAAGCAGGCCGTTTTTAAATAATTCGAATGTTTTGTACGGGACCTTATATATTGTCAACCTTGTAGGGTCCCGTGCCTGGCTGTAAAAATTCTTTACGGTAGTCAGCAGGATATCGGACGGGTCGGAGTTATGCCCGATCCTTAAGAAATCATTTTCTCTCCCTTTGACAGGAGGGACCGTCCTGACACCCTTTAGTTTACCGGCCTCTTTTACCACTTCCGGGCTTTTGTCTTTTTTGTCGGCGACAACCGGGACATGCTTCTCCTGCGGATCCGGTGTTTTCCGGGTTGGGCCGTCTTTTTTATCAGTCATATTATCATTAAAAAATTGGTATATCATATGTAATCCGGGTCAAATATAAAAATGATATTTATATAAAATATTGTAAAGCAGTATGTTGTCGTGATTTGTCGCTGTCTGTCGTAATTTGTCGTATGAATGGATTGCGGTTGCAAGCAGTATAATATAAGCAGTAAGGTAAGGGTAGGAGATGTGTTATTGATCCGTCCATTAATTTCAGCCTGCGAATGTCTGCCATGTTCCCGGATGAACGGTCAAGGTCAGGCCCTGGCGGGTTTTCGAAGAAATCTCCACCCTTCGCTTCGCTAGCGGGTCGTATTTCTTCAAAAAACCTTGCTTATCCGGCCCCATGGCAGGAATAGCCGCCTGAAATTTAAATGGCGGCATTATGGCATATAACAAGAAACAACATTTGCAGGATAATATCCTTGCGATACAAACGGTTTTCCGGATAAAACAAGAAAAGCGGGAAGCTACAGAAGATGAAAAAATATTTTTAAGCAAGTATTCCGGCTTCGGCGGGTTAAAATGTATCCTTCGCCCCTGTGACCATCCTGAAGACAGGGACAAGTGGCCGGTATCCGAACAGGCGCTGTTTGACGATACCCAGCTTTTATACAGTATTCTGCGGCAACATTCCGCGTCGGATACGGAATATAAGGCATACCGCGGCAGCCTTCGAAGTTCCATACTGACCGCGTTTTATACACCCGGTGAAGTTTCGGGGGCGATAGCCGGAGGCCTTTCCGCTTCCGGCATAACAGTGGATAACATACTGGACCCGAGCGCGGGTACAGGCTCATTCGTAAAAGCGTTCGGCCAATATGGCGCCCATCCTGTTACCTGCTTTGAGAAAGATTTGCTGACCGCAGAGATATTGTCGCGGTTATATCCTGGAGATACCGTTTTTTCCAAAGGCTTTGAAACCATAGACGAGCGTTCCCTTGACCATTTCGATATTGTGGCATCCAATATACCCTTTGGGGACTATCGTGTGTATGACCCCTTATTTTCAGGCAGTAAGGATGAATACAAAAAACGCTGCTGCAAGGATATACACAGTTATTTCTTTTTAAAGGCAGTCGACGCTGCCAGGGATGGAGGCCTTATCGCCTTTATCACCTCGCAGGGCGTGATGAATTCCCCCAAGAACGATTATCTCCGCGAGCGGCTGATGGACAGGTGCAATTTAGTATCAGCCATCCGCCTGCCCGACAACCTGTTTACAGGCAGCGCCAATACCGAGGCCCCGAGCGATTTGGTCATCCTCCAGAAAAACAACGGTAAGACAGGACAGGCCATACGCGAGCATCGTTTTACCGTAACCCGCCGGCTGGGAGGAATCAATATCAACAATTACTATATGGATTTCAGCCGTGTGGTCCATACCACAGCCCGTCAGGGAACAGACCAGTACGGGCATCCGGCGGTTAATTTCCTGTATGAAGGGAGTCTGGATGATCTCGCTGGGGACCTGTATAATAAAATACGGGAGGACTGCGCAAACCATTTGGATGCAGGTTTATATGCCAGATACCGGCAAAATGCAGCTTTGCCGGAGAAAGTAGAGGGAATTCCAACGGAAAATAACACATCCGGAGGAGAAACAGTCCCGGAAAGCTCAACCGGATTCAGCCTGTACGATTTATTCGGCATTCCCGAGGAAGAACGGACTCAGATCAGCCGGAAACAGAAGGCGAAAGCCGGCACACAAACCCTGCGGGAGACCACTGTCCGCCTGTCCTTAACCGGTATAACGGATAATACTGATGAGATACGCCCCCAAAGCCTTGAGCCGCGCCTGTATGAAGGCATACTGATGGATTTTTATAAAGACGGCGTACTCGTGGAAAATGGAGGCCAGGCCGGCATCCTGTCAGTAAAAGCCGTATGGAACCCGAAAAAACAGGCGGAAGATACGGAATATACCTTCACCCCGTTGAAAACAGGCAAGGAGCAGACAGCCCGCCTGAAAGCCTATATAGACCTGCGTGAAGCCTACTTCCACCTGCACCGTATGGAAACTGAGGAAAGGAAGGAACACCCCGGACTCAGGGCGATACTCAATAACCGCTATGAAGAGTTTACCACAGCATACGGCGACCTGAACAGCAAGGATAATTACAAGCTGTTGCAGCAGGATATCTTCGGCAATGAGATATTGACGCTGGAGTACTATGAAAGCGGTAAAAAGAAACTGGCGGGGATATTCTGCCACCCCGTTGCTTTTATGACCGATAGAACCGTATTGGTAGAAAAAGCGGACGAAGCGCTGGCCTCCTCCATCAACAAGTTCGGAGTTGTCAAGCTGGACTATATGTCCGCCATAAGCGGAAAAAGCGACGGAGTATTGATAGAAGAACTGGAGAATACCATCTACTATAACCCGTTGTGCGGGGAATATGAAATATCTTCCCGTTTTATATCAGGTGACGTCATTGCCAAATCGGAAGAAATCGAAGAATATCTTAATAATCATCCCGGAGCCTCAAATAAAGGACAGATCCGTAAATCCCTCGAAGCGCTGAGACAGGCTATTCCCGAACCCATCGCTTTCTCCGATATCAGCTTCAATTTCGGTGAACGGTGGATTCCCGTTTCTTACTACAATGAATATACCGGCAGGCTGTTCAATACGAAAGTCACGGTAGAATATATCGCCGACCTCGATGACTTCCATATCGCGGCGGATGATGAATTTACCGTCGAGATCCGGGAGAAATACGCGGTAAAACCCGAATACAGCAACGAAGTGAGTGGTTTGGCCATCCTTTCCCATGCGCTTGTCAATACCTTTCCCAAGATCACCAAACCCTCCGGCAGGTATAATGCCGGCGGGCAGGAAATCCGTGTTCCGGACCTGGATGCCATCCGGCAGGCCAATACCAAGATCGATGAAATCCGCAGTGGCTTTACCGATTACCTAAATGACCTGCCGATTGAGGCTAAAGGGGAACTGGCTGACTTGTATAACCGGAAGTTCAATGCCCGTGTTAAACCCAAATACGACGGGAAATTCCAGACATTTCCCGATTTACAGCTACAGGCTCTCGGTATTGACAAGCCTTATGACAGCCAGTTCGATACTGTCTGGATGCTCAAGTCCAATGGCGGAGGAATCGTCGACCATGAGGTGGGAGCCGGTAAGACCTTGACGATCTGTATAACGGCACATGAGATGAAACGGCTGAAGATGGCTCATAAACCGATGGTCATCGGCCTGAAAACCAATATCTTCACGATCGCTGAAACCTATAAGAAGGCCTATCCCAATGATAAAGTCCTGTACCCCACAGAGAAGGATTTTGAGCCTAAGAACCGCGCGAAACTGTTCCATAAAATAAAAAACAGCGACTGGGACGTTATAATCCTGACCCACGAGCAGTTCTTCAAGATACCCCAATCATTGGAAATACAGCGGGATATACTTCAAAAAGAACTGGATTCGGTAGAAGAGAACCTGAGGGTTTATGAACGCTTGAATAATATATCAGCCTCTGCAGGAATGCTCAAGGGATTGGAAAAACGGCAGGAAAACCTAAAATCGGCCCTTCGTGAATTGTTTGAAAAGATGGAGGAACGCCGGGATGAAGATGTAGTGGATTTCCGGACAATGGGTATAGACCACCTGTTCGTCGATGAATCGGCAGAATTTAAGAACCTCCGTTTTGATACCCGCTACAGGTATGTTTCGGGCTTGGGAGACCCGCAGGGCAGCCAGCGCGCGTTGAACCTGCTGTATGCCATCCGCACCATGCAGTACCGGAAAGATAAAGACCTGTGCGCCACCTTCCTGAGCGGGACAACCATCAGCAATTCACTGGTGGAGCTGTACCTGCTGTTCAAGTACCTCCGCCCAAGAGCAATGGAATCGCAGGGTATCCGTACCTTCGACGCCTGGGCGGCCGTCTATGCTAAAAAGACCTCCGATTTCGAGTTTACCGTAACCAATGAGATCAAATCCAAAGAACGTTTCCGGTATTTTAAGAACGTGCCGGAACTTGCCAATTTCTACAATGAAATAACGGACTACCGTACAGCTAAGGATATCAATATAGACCGTCCCGATAATAATGTAATCCTGTACGCCACCCGCTCCACACCGGAACAGGACGAGTTCCAGCAGAAACTCATCGAATTTGCCAAGTCAGGAGACGGGGAGCTTATAGGACGACCCGGAATCCGCTATGACAGGAAAGACTCCGGGCGTATGTTGATTGTCACCGACCTGGCACGGAAAGCAGCATTGGATATGCGGCTGATAGACCCGAAGAAATACCACGACCATCCCGATAATAAACTGTCGCAGGCCGCCAAAAAAATTGCTGACTATTATTATCAATACGATAATCAGCACGGAACCCAGTTCGTTTTCTGCGATATAGGTACTTACAAGCCGGATAAACCGAATGACTGGAATATCTATTGCGAATTAAAACGTAAGTTGGTAGAAGACTATAAACTGCGCAGCAATGAGATCCGCTTTATCCAGGAGGCAAAGAATATTAGACAGCGTGCCGCATTGATATCGGATTTCAAGCAAGGTACCATCCGGGTTTTGATAGGCCACACGAAAAGCCTTGGCACAGGAGTCGATGCTCCTGATTATACGGTAGCTACCCATAACCTGGACATTCCCTGGACGCCAAAGGACCTGGAGCAACGCGGGGGTAGGGGAGCCCGCAAGGGAAACCGGGTAGCCAAACTGTATGGCGGCAATAAAGTCGATAATATCATCTATGCCTCCGAAAACAGCCTTGATACCTATAAGTTCAACCTGCTGCAGAACAAGCAGGCCTTTATCACCCAGCTTAAGACCAACTCACTGGGCAAACGCACTATTGACGAGGGGGCTATGGATGAAGACGGCAATATGAATTATTCCGAATACGTCGCTATCCTCTCCGGCAATACGGATTTACTGGAAAAAGTAAAGCTGGAACGAAAAATAGGGGCGCTGGAAAGTGAACAAAAGAATTATAACAAACAACTCGAATCTACCGGCTGGAACCTGAAGTATGATTTGAATGAACTGGCTAAGAAACGGGCACGCCTGGATGGTATAGAAAAAGACTGGCATACCGTGGAAACCCTTTTGCCAAAAGATGAGAGCGGCAAGAGGCCGAATCCTGTCAGACTGGATAATTTTGACTGTAATGATGATTTGGTACAGACAGGAGAACAGCTGGCAGCCATCGATACAGGCACAGATACAAAAGGCGAATTTGTAAAGATAGGTTCCCTGTTGGAATTCAGGATATTGGTAAAAACGGAAACGATGGATAAATGTAAGTACAAATACAACCGCTTTTACATCGAAGGGGCCTGTAAATATAGCTATAATAACGGATCCCTGGCGCATGACCCGCTGCTGGCTGCTACCAACTTTATAAAAGCATTGGATAAGATACCTTCGCTGATCCCGAAATACCGGTCGGAAATATCCCAACTGGAGAAAGATACCGCCGTTATGCAGGAAATGGTGGATACGCCGTGGAAAAAGACAGGCGAGCTGAACAGGTTAAGGACAGAATTGGCGGCATTGGAGCGGAAGATACAGGATGCGCTGAAAGAAATAGACGAATCCGGAAATACAGCCGATACTCCGGAAGTTGAAGAACCGGAGGTCGTATCCCTTTAGTCCATAAGCAATCAGCAGGCTGCATTATTAAAACCGCGTATGGCAGAATGTTTTTGGAGATATAATTACATTCATTTCAATTCGATTTCGAACATCGTGGCATTGGCATATTGGGTAAAACGGCTGTGATGGAGGTCCAGGCCTTCCAGTTCATTGAACTGCCTGAGTCAGCCACTGTAGGGAAAGATGTAGCTACCGGGTTGCTGTATCAGGAGTAGTGCGGAGTTTTTTAGTACTCCGTACTACTCTGCACTACTCCGTGGTAAATAAAGTTGTTCATAGTCTGTTAGCTGCCCATAAAATGGCATTAGCGAACATTTTCTTAAAATCCTCAGAAGCATACAATGTATTCTCGTGCCCCATCAGGAAATATACATTCCGTGCTTTTACTTTCCGGTTTGTCCAGATAGCAGGATGGTCTCCCATCTTTATGTCAGATTCCGGTTGGTAGCTCGACTCATCTACGCGTGCCAACACATGTACGTTCGGTCTGGGACTCTTATCAAAAGTATACCATTCATCATTTGGTATAAGGAATGAATCATGTACACCTTTCATTACAGGATGCTCCTTGTCTTCCACATAGACAGTTGCTGCTGCTTTCCCGGCAATATAATTTTTGAAGCGGATACCACCCATAAAACCGGAAAACCACTGCCACATCGGATAACCATCGAACTCGCCCAACAAGGTAGCATGATGGAAACCAACCCAACCGCCTCTACCTTCTTCTATATATTTGATAAAAGCAGCTTCAGCTTCTTTTGTCCATGTGTAAGGTGGAAAATCCAGTTGAATGATTACCTGATATTGAGACAGGAATTCCTCATTGATTTTCTCAGTATTATTTATCTCTGTATATTCAAAACTATTCTCTTTTGAGAAAGTATCCAGCCATTTGAAGGAAGCGTCTGTGAAACTTCCGTGTTGACCTCCTCTTTCTGTTAGGACAAGGGCTTTGAACGGATTTGTATTTGCCGCTTTATTTTCTTCTGACTGAATGGAAGACTCGTTTTGAGCCTTAGCAGTATTGTTGCTGCAACTTATCATTGCAATTGCCATAAACAGCACTAGATAAACCCTTTTCATTTTGTCAATATTTATAATTTAATACTCGGAAATCAATGTTATCCACTTACCTGCAGAAGTTACCCAAACCTCTTTGTAGGTAGCATTATTGGTTTGCGGCCAATAAGGAATATCTTCATCATCGAGAGCACGGATACCAACAGGCATTTCCCCTGTCATTTCTCCGGAAGAGAATGTATCCATTTGCGGATAATTATGCCCCTCTCCATAAATCAGGGATTGGCCGAACGGATTTTTGCCCACAGTCCAATATAATTGTTCGCGCCCTATTTGAAGCAGTTGTTCGTCATTCAGAAAATTTCCGCAAATGGCAGCGGCTTTCCCTGTAGATAAGTGAACTGCTGTATTTCCATTGAAAATACCGAAAGAAACAGGGAAGCGTTTCAGGTAGTGTTCTTCATCCAGCTTCACTGCTTTTTTGAGCTGCTCCGCATATCTTTCTTTTTCGCTGCCATCAACAAACAGGTGAGAATGCCGGAAGCTGACTTCATCTTTAGCTTCGTCAATGTGGTACACACCACTTGCTATCATTCCGTAAGGGGCAGTATACTGCATCAGTCCTTTCAGATAATCGCCATACAGCCGAACCGATTCAGTCCATTTACTGTAGTCGGCATGTTGCGGCTGTGTCTCACAAAGTAAAGTCATAGCCTGCATATATACCTGCTCACGCGACTGGTGATTGTAATGCACAATTACTTTCTTCGATTTATCACGGTAGAAGAAACCTTTGGTCTTGTCTTTATCATTCAATGGTTCTTTTCGCTGACAATCCAACGTATAATTGATATATTCCACTGCTTTTCCGGCATAGTACTTATCCCCTGTCAGTTTATACAACATGCTGGCTGCCCATGATATGGTCGCCATATACTGGCTCTCCGAAGTATTATAGCTATGTTCATAGAAATGAATAAACTCTCCATAACCAACTTCAGCATGTCTTTTTAAGGCAAATTCGAAATCCTCTTTAGCTACCCGCATCAGGTATTCATGGAGCATGGGGTCATGGCCTTTAAGAGACATAGCAGCAAAAGCCTCATAAGCCGAGAACAGGAAGTTGTCAAACGCGGAATTATGGACACGTACACTTGTTATATCATCCAACGTGCCAAAGATACCATCCTGCCAGATAAGCAAACCTACACTACTCGCCCTGAATCCGTCTCCGTAACGGTTGCGAAGCATAAACTCCAATCCCCATTCGGCTTCTTCGAGCATACGCCTTGCCAATAGTTCATTCTTGTTTTTCAGCTTATTATAGCCCTCAAGTAAGGCAAAAGTTACATCTCCTGTTTGTAGTACCTGCTGAGAAAGGTCGCCTGCATCATGCCAGCCCCCTGCAAATGAAATCATCTTTCCATCATGTTTCGAACAAAGGTCGATATGGCATGTACCGTGTTTTCCCGGAACAGGGTAACCGCATCGCTGGCAGAAAATATAATTCAATACTCTCCAAAGGGAGTTATCCCAGATATTTGCTCCAATAACAAAAGGCTCAGTTGTAACATCTCCTGCCTTCAGCCTGAAAGTACCCGATTGATTGAACGCGGAAAAATCAGCTACATCAAATTCACCGATTGTAGTTTTATCTTTCTTTATCTGCCCATTGTATAAGATTTCATTATTCTGAGCATCCAGCAACTGAAACCGGCTGTTATGATTGGCTACATTTACAATGGCTGTTTTATTGTCATTGAGCATATAACCTGTAGTTGAATATACGATTCTATTATTTCCGGGTTGCCATCCACTGATTATTTCCGGGTCTTCTATTTGTTGAAGTTCTATTTTGTCAAAAAAGTAATTGAATGTATCGCCGTTGGTACGGTCTTTTCCCTTGATACTTACATTAAAACTGATTCTTTTTATTTTATCCCGCTGGTATTCCCCTAAGTCCAGATAACAGGTATTCGTCTCCTTATTATTCAGGTTTATTAGATGTGAACCAGATTGTCTGTTGTATCCTTCTTTTTTCGGTGTATCTCCGTTCTCGATATTAAAATTGATATTTACCACCCTTGCGCCGTCACACATTGGATTGATAACAAAAGCAATCCGGTTAAATTTCTCCCAGTTTGCCCCGTTTATTTCAAGGGTCATGCCGGCATTGCCATATACTGCATAATCCGGATCAGAAGGAGAGCCTGTGGCTCTTTTTCCTGTAGAAGCAGGATAACTTAGCAACAAAGACTTTCCTCCGGCTTTCGATAATTTACCGTATCCTGTAGCTTTCCAGTCCTTATCCGAAGTCGATACAGGTTCAGAGTAAAGTATCTTCTTCTGCAAACCTTTTGCTTCTGCAGACCTCGAGAAGTCGGGAGGAAGCGGACTGTGTACGATACCGCTTTGGATAATTTCCTTCTCTAACTGTTTGTTGGATGTAAGCGATACCTGAGCCGAACCGTAAATAAAACAGGATATTGCAAACTGATACATTAATAATCTTTTCATAATCAGAGTATTTTTACTATCGACCCCTTCTTTGGATCGGGTTGGGGGAGACCCCGATTTTATATTCAATACGCATTAAAAGGCGCTTTGTATTCTTTCCTGAAAGTTATAATTCCTTTACTTGGAAAATCTTTTGGAACAGCCTGTGTTACCTGCCCTGTTGCTGCCCATTCGGCGCCACGCGCAAGAGTGACCTGAAATCCCGTACACCACATAGAGTAACACAGTTCAGGGTCATTACCTACATGCCCCATCAGAGTAACAAAGACTTTTCCTTTACCATAGTTCACTGTCCACATAATAGGTTCATCACGACCCGAACCATCCAGTTCGAGCGCATCGTATGTAGTAGCTAGTATCTCCATATTCTGAGCGGGTCCACGAAGTTTCGAGTACAATTCATCTTTGAAATGTTCCCATACAGGAGGAAGCCCCTTTGTTATAGGGTGTTCCGTATTGCGATGCTCTATCGTAAAAGGCCGCTGCAAGGCATGATGCCCTGCCCATCCCGGAGAATAGTCATATACAAAGCGGTCGTTCTTCCAGTAGACATACGGGCCGAATTTCTCATCTCTTCCGTTCCATGCACCCAATCCGATTATTTTATTATATTCTGCCCAATCGTCCATTGGTACTACAGATGAATGGATAACAACGACACCTCCGCCATCAGCTACATATTTTTCAAAATTCTTTCTGGTCTTTTCTGCCCAGGTCTCACCACCATAATTCACGATTACAAGGTCGTATTTCTTAAAATCAGGATTAAACAGCGTCATATCACCTCCCCAATCGGGTGTAGTGATAATGTCTACAGTAAATAATCCGGTATTTTCCAGTGTTTTCTGTATGGCTGCATTTGCCCCTTTCCACCAATGACTTCCGTCCTGACCTGTGGCTATCATTGCTTTTATCTTCTTTTGAGCATAAACAGGCAAAACAAAGGCAGTGACTATAATGGCTATGAGGATTATATATACTTTTTTCATTTTGCAATCTTTTTAGCATCGTATTTGTACTCTATTGCATCATATAGCCAAACCACATTCAATTTATTTCCATATTCATCCACAGAAAATTGTCCGTCCTTGAAATATTTACGACAGAGTTCAAACTTTCCATCGCCATTTTTGTCTTCCAAGACCAAATCACGGTCCGTTGAAATAACCACGTCGGATACATACTTAACCTCTTTTGTATAATTATCGATAATCACATAATAATTTTTGAAAAGGTCGAAATATGGATAGTGGCCATTATGGGCGCTAAATAACAATACATCCTCAAGGGCAGCATCCTCATCCATCTGTACCAGTTGCGATTTGTATAAACCGAATCCTCTCTTTTGTACCTCAGGCGGATATTTATCCCATGTGCGGGGAGTGCTTACCTGATATTGTCCCCAGATATATGGGGTAATAGATATCAGGAATGAAAAAATTAATATCTTTTTCATTTATTTTTTGAAACTTTTTTTATTAACCCCGCTTACTCAGCAGACTGGCGTATACGCGAGCCTACCAATGCATAATACAACATAAATAGTTCACCGAAGATGACAATCAGCCATGTCCATCTCCAGCCTCCCATTGCATCGGCAAGCATACCTTGCAGAAGCGGAAGAATTGCTCCCCCAACTACCCCGATCATAAATACGCCTGAGGCAACAGAAGTATATTTTCCCAACTTCGCCACAGAAAGAGTGAATATAGCTCCCCACATTATGGAATGGAACAAACCTACTGCTACTAAAAGCCAAGGGCTGTTCATTACAATAGCCAGAATAGTAAGTGTTGTAGCCGAAACGGTAGTTACTACCAGTTGTACACGTGGCGGAACCTTACTCAGCGAGCTTCCGACCAAACGACCAATAAGCATACCACCCCAATAAAGTGTTGCCATCAGTGCCGGAATAGCGAAATTGATGCCGAATATAGTAAGTGAACTACTACCGAAGAACGAGAACGGGCCGTTCAGCGCTTCCTGCTCAATGGCATACAGGTTTATATTAGCTCCGATAGCAACTTCTACACCCACATAGAAAAATATAGCGATAACACCCAAAGTAAGGTGTGTAAATGACCAGACACTCTTTTCAAGCTTCTCCCCTGCCTCCGCTTTTGTTCCTTCAATATCAGGTAATGATAATTTCATTACCACTAAAGCTACAATCAGCATAACTACAACCAATGCGATGAAAGGCATCATAAGCTGACTTACTTGTACTTGTTCCATCGATAAACCGCCAAAAACAATACCCGTGACAAAGAACGGAGCTATAGTTGTACCGATAGAGTTGGATGAACCTCCGATAGCCAGCCGTTGAATAGGCTGTGTTCCTTTTACAGTACAGGCTACCAGATAGGGGTTGATTACCACTTGCAGGATAGTCGCCGATGCTCCCACCACAAACGACCCGATAAGAAATATAAAGAAGCCCGAAGGTACGGTAGCGGACGCTATCTGAACGCTGGAGTCAGGAAATTGAACGGTGAACCAGGAAGAAAGGAAAAAAATAAACAGCCCGACAATCATAATAAATAGTCCTCGAACCAATGTCCCTTTGTATCCGTATTTTGTTACCCATGCAGAACCAATACCTCCGGTTAAAGGGTAGGCAAGGAACCAGGAGAATGTAATCAATGTGGCGAAAGTATTTTTAAGGTCGCCCGCATTTTGCAGGAAAGCCGCTTTCAATGGGCCTTGAAATTGACCGTTGGCTGTTGTCAGGAATCCCACAACAAAGAATAGGAATACCAATGTTATAAATGGCCCTATATAATTTACTTGCTTTTGTGTCATAGCTTTAATAAGTAAAAGAAAATATTTAATGAAACATTGTTTAGTTATAACTTTCTATTGCTCTATAGATACGGAAGTAATAAATAGGTCTATGACCTTATTAGATAATATATTTTGCAGATGCCGTATCCAGAAGGAATTCGCAGTTAGGATGCAATTGAAGTATTGATGCCGGAATATCCGTGGTTATTGGGCCGTAAAGCATTTGTTTTACAATTTCAGCTTTACTGTCTCCTTTGGCAGCCAGAAGAATTTTGCGGGAATGCATAATATTTTTTATGCCTAACGTTAGCCCTCCAAGTGCCTTATCTGTAATGCCGGTTTCTTTACGAACACGTTTTTCAAGCACTTCATCCATTTTAGACACCCATGTTTCCTGCTCGAAAGGTGTACCCGGCTGATTAAATCCCAAATGCCCGTTTGTGCCTAATCCCAGTATCTGCAAATCGACACCTCCACGGTCTTCGAGTGCTTTCTGAAACAGATGGCATTCTTTCTCAAAATCATTGGAAAGAGTCGGAGGCATGATGAAGTTTTCTTCTTTAATGCCTAATGCATCAGCTATCTGTGTTTTTATCATCGTATAGCATGCACCATCATATTCCCTGGGAACATTGGTTATTTCATCAAGACCAAAAAGAGTGACATCGGAAACATCAAAGGGATGCAGCTGATAGAGTTCGCTGACAATAGCGTGCATATTTTTAGTTGTTTGCCCTGTAGAAAGGCCGATAACTGCATTTCGTTTGTTCAACATTTCACCAATAATCCGCCAGGCAGCAATGCAGTCAAATTCTTTTTCGTCTTTTGCAATTGTGATTTTTAAATTCATATGTTTATTATTTCAAGATTTCAGATTTCAGGTCTCAAGATTTACTTGTTCATAGCTACAGCAGCAGCACCGATTAATCCGATGAAAGCCGGGTCAAGCTGAGTAAGTACAACTCCGTTAGTTACAAAACGGATTGTAGTCTTATTCAATTTTTCCAAGACTTTCGGATACATAAATCCACTGGAAACAATGCCTCCGCCTAAAACGACTGTATCGGGGTCACTTACACGCACCAGATTCATTATAAGCCCTGCTATACCTTCTGCTGCATTGTCCACTAAACGAACACAAAGCTCATCGTCCTTTTCATATAAGGAGTATACTTCCCTTACATCCACTTTGATATTCTCATCTTCAGGGATAGCCAGTTGGGTTGTATATTTATCCTTCAACAAGCGGGCTGAACGGTCAAATCCTACGCCTGCAGCAATCAGTTCCACACAGTTGTCTCGTCCGCAACCACACTTTATACCGATATTCACCCCGACATTCGTATGCCCTACTTCCCCCGCATTAAAATGACTACCTCTCACAAGGTTTCCATTGATAATAAATCCGGCAGCAATACCAGTTCCAATATTTATATAGATGAAATCTTTGGACTGTTTGCCATACCCCCATTCCTTTTCGGCACGGGTAGCGCTTTTTACATCATTGTCTATATAACAGGGCATACCATAGGCTTCAGATAACTTCTCTGCTAATGGAGTAGGCTGATTCCGTGAGGGATCCATTTGCAACCAGATACCACCGGCATTGTCAACACGGCCGATGAGCCCGACTCCCATACTCTCTGGTTTCTGATCGGTAGCCCATCCAACAGTTTTGATATAATCATCCAATGATGCTTTAATGATGGAGAAAGCTATAACCTGGTCAATGTATCCGGTCTCGTACCTTTTATGATTCAGAATTTTACCTTGCGCATCAACTTCTCCTATCAGGAGTTTTGTCCCTCCAAGATCGAGCGCTAAATATGTTTTTGCCATAATTAATTTTTTAAGAAGAGCGCGGATAACAGAGTAATTGCATATCCGCGCTCTGTAATTATGATATATATATAGTTATTCTGACGATTAACTATACTGTCCAGGCTTATTTTTTCTTAAAGCACCACATAGTTGCCGATGCTTCCCAATTTCCAAATTTCGTTCCGCTGGGTGCATACGCCAAAACCATTGTATCGTCTGTCAATGAGACAATATCGAATACATAAATCGGCGTAGTGCCTTTAGTGTCATCCCAACCGAATCCGGAAAGCACAGTTGCTCCTTTTAATGTCAATTGTCCGATAGCCCACGGATACCCCATATCCGGTACTGTCGGTTGTGGAGTTGTGTACATGGAGAAACTGAAAGTACCTTCTTCCAATACTTCTCCCGAAAGGGAGAGTTTTGTAAAGTTTGGCCCGCCATTCAAATCAAATTTCATCTCCTGATCAGGGCTTATACCATTGTGTGCCGGCAAGTTGGTTATATTTTCTATACCTCCCCAATCCGGTCTTGGACTGGTTCCGTATCCGCCGGTACCATACGGCCCGGCCCATGGAACACTGGTATCCCATACCCAAGTTTTACCATCTTGGGTATCACCCGCAAATAAACTCCATGTCGGATCGACCGGATAGTCGATTTGTTCAATGGTTACAGGAAACTCCTTTGTAACTTGTCCACCGGCACACAAGGCAGTCAACTTAATATTCTGTGTTCCCAAGAACGGGAGCGCAACTGTATCCGATTGCCGTGTCGATATCCCCGCAACATAATCCCAGTAAACAGCCGTACCCGGTGTTTCGTTTACCAATACAATTTTATTGCTTCCGGGAGTAATGCCTTTGACTGTAGCTTTAATACCATCCACAGAAAGAATACCGCCGAGTGTTTCGTCCGATTCGATGGGGCTGCAGGATGTGATCAGCAGCGCCATTGCCAAAATACTATATATTATTTTAATTATTTTATTCATAATAGGTTCTGTTAAAATATTAATCTTATTCCGTGAAAGTGAAATCACTCGGATTCCAGCCCGGAGTTTGTACTAAAACACCGCCCGAAAGTTCGATCTGGTTGAGAGGAACAGGCAGGAAACCACCTGTTTCGGGACGGAACTTGGTATTCACTTTAGCCTCTACTCCCCGGTTCAGTACGGGTACATTCGTCTTATGCTCTGTTATCAGGTTTTCATCGTGCCAGCGAAGCAGGTCGAAGTAGCGGATACCTTCAAAAGCAAGTTCCCACCGGCGTTCGGCTTTTATATTTTCGATATTAACCGGAACCGAAGGCAGTTTTACGCGGGTACGGACACGGTCGAGGTAACTCTGCGCCTGCCCGCTTCCGAGTTCAGCGCCCATCAGCAGTACATCGGCAAAACGCAGGGATATGTAATCCTGCAGGTTTTCAGACATATAATCCAAAGTCGGGAACGCGTAGTTAGGATTCATGTCCTTGATATAGGCCAATAATGAACCGTCTTCTTTCTTTACATTGATAGGCATATATTTTTTCCCGAATAACCATGTATCCTCCATCTGATTTTCCTTACCCGGTTGATAGGTAACACCTTCGGAAGGGTCTTTAGCATCCAGTATGGAGGCCTTACGGCGGGGGG
>QMCD01000729.1_pt1 | contig 22443 bp, 19 predicted proteins | sample 1821841 | NCBI WGS metagenome assembly QMCD01 (sample SAMN01991225, study PRJNA193472) | Termite gut metagenome, whole genome shotgun sequencing project. | isolation source: worker | host: Macrotermes natalensis
CTTTTCTATGCTGCGAATAGATGTTTGGTGGGATTGGGAAAGGTACATAAAATTAATTTTAAAAAATTTAGTATAAACTAATTTTGAAGGAGTACTTAGATTTAATAAAATTTACTTTGGTGTAGATGAAAATGGATATATCAATCTATTATTTATAGATGATAAAAAAGAACCGTGTTTATATTTTGACGGAATAAATTTTTATTCTGAAAATAAAATTAATTCTTTAGAAAAATTATCATTATTTAATTACAATAGCAATGACGTCAATTTGTGTATTGAAAAAATCACTCAAGACTTTGGTATATCTTTTATTCAAATAAGTAATGGTGATGTTTTTCAAATTTATTCAATGTTCGATGACGAAAAAGCAGACCAAAAACTTACAATATTTGATGACGCAACAAAAAAAATATCAACACCTTTGAAAATAAGTTCTTATGAAGCGGCTGTAAAAAGAGCAAATGAAGTAGAGATTATTCGGTAGGTTGGAGTGAAATTGATTTTAATTTTGATGAAAATTCAATAGCAAACTTTTATGGATGCAGAACGACTTCTTTTGCAGAAAGATTTGTGACTTACTCTAATGTGAAATTTGCGAGTGGATATGGTGGAAGTGTAGGAGTTTCTGAGAATGCAAATGTATTTGAACCAAATTGGTGGACAAGTAAAGATGAAAATCTTTATATGTGGGATGGAGATGGTCTTGATATATACGAAAAAAAGAAAGGCGCTCTTTATAATGTTGATGGGACATTTTTAGATTCAACAGAAGATTTTGATTGGGATGATAATTATGAAGCAATGAAAGGGGAAATAGTTTCAGATCAAGTTATATCGACAAATGCAAGTGTTGATAATAATGGTGTAATTTCGGGACACAAAGCACAAAAAAAATGAAGAATAAAAAATCAATTTTACTTTTGATTCTATTTATAATTACAATATATTTCATTATGTCTTATTTATCTTTTTTTGATAGAATAAACTTAATAAATAATACGATATTAATAGAATCTAATATATCAGAAGAAGAATTAGATCAATTTAAATTGTTTTTTTGGGGAGAAGATACGATTTACTATGAATTATCTAAAAAGAAAAAATATTTTACTACTCCTGATTGGTATGGAAAAGATCATTTAATACTAAAAAAAGACTCTTTTGAATTGCGTATAGGATTTAACGATTACAAATTTTCATCATGGCATAAAGTATCATGTGTTATTTTCATAACAAAAAAAGAGAAAGAAATAAATGTAGATTGGCGTTTATCAACGAAATGGAATTCTAATAGAGGTAGTAGACAGTGGTAGGTACCATTTGGTACCTGCACAAACACCCGAATTTGAAAATTATGTACAAAAATGAGAATTAACTAAAATGATTCAAGAAAATGAAAATAGTGATGACTGAAATAGTTGATATTATTCAAGTTACATTAAAGAATTAAAACTTTACATTCTTTTTTTAGGAGAAGGTGCAGAAATCTTATTATTTTTGCATACAAGAAACAATGCTTAAAAAATTAATGTCGAAGTATATAAAACTATTCAACAAAAAGGTGGAAGGCTACGCCCTGTTTTTCGCCATCTTTGTTTTTGTATTGATTATCATTTTAAGCAGTATGTTGATTCTTTCAGCATATTACAATAATCACTTTTTCAACCGTATCATTTTTATTGACAGGTTAAATGCCAACGCATCTTCGGCTATCAATATATTGCTCGCACATCCCGGAACGGTCGGTTATTCCGAGTCCAAATACCTCTCTTTGTATGGCGAATACGGCGATTCGGTAAAATTAGAAAAGGAACAATGGGGCGTATTCGACCTGTTTACCGTAACCGCATTTAATAAAGAGTTGCAGGTAAAACGCTCTGTGATGACCGGTGATTACACGTACAATGCCGAAAACATAGCACTCTTTGTCCCCGACCAGGGAAAACCCATATCCGTTACCGGAAACGTGAATATTAAAGGAAACTGCCGGTTGCCCGAATCAGGTTTTAAACAGTCGCACATTGAAGGAAAGACCTTTACCGGAAACCGTATAGCGGGCGAAATACAAAAAAGCGGCCACTCATTGCCCGAACTGAATGAACGTATTGCCCGGTTGGATGTTCACTATTTTCTTGACAAATACCTCAACGAATCGCACAAGATTATTCCTTTTGAAAAACTTCAGCAAGACACGTTGATTTCTTCTTTTCAGGATTCCACCGTTGTGCTGTATTCTCCTCAAACAATTCATCTGGACCGGCTTTTTTTCCGGGGAAAAATCATCGTTTTGTCCGAAGAAAAGATTCAGATAAGCAACTACACAGATTTAAGCGATATTATATGCGTAGCGCCTTTTATTTCGGTAGAGAAAGATTTTACCGGAAAATTACAGCTCTTAGCCGGCGATTCCATACATGTCGGCGATAATTGCCTGTTGAAATATCCTTCCGTGGCGGGAATTACCGTATCGAACACCGTAACCGGATCAATGAAAATTACTCTTGGCGAAAGAACGGTATTGAACGGCTTGACATTTCTTTACCAGAAAACAGCCGGAGCAAACAAGCAGCCGCTTTTACTGTTGGAAAAAGAATCCATCGTCAAGGGGCAAGTATATAGCAACGGATATACTGAAATTAAAGGAAACATCTACGGGGCACTATACACAAGCCGTTTTTTCCTTTCAACCCCTTCGGCTGTTTATGAAAATACGTTGATGGACGCGGATATTGATATGTTCAAACTGTCCCAATATTACGTTGGCGCAGATTTAATTAACGAAAAAACAACGGGAGACGTTATCAAATGGGTTTATTAATGCGCGAAAGCGCGAAAGCACGAAAGCACGAAGGCACGAAAGCACGAAGGCACGAAGGCACGAAGGCACGAAAGCGCGAAGGCGCGAAAGGGAGAAGGGGCGAATTAATTCGTGCTTTCGTGCTTTCGTGCCTTCGTGCTTTCGTGCCTTCGTGCCTTCGTGCCTTCGCGCCTTCGCGCTTTCGCGCTTTCACTCTTGCTGAAGCGATTATCGCCATTGTCATCATTATGGTTTGTTTTGGACTTTCGACGATGATATACATTAATATTCTCCGCTCCGACAACCGCGTGGAACGTTCAAAGGCATTTATGGAAACAAAGCGAAATGCGATTCAAACAAACACGGACAGTCGTTATTTCGATGAAGAGATACTGACCGATAGCCTGCGCATAAGAAAAACTATCGAAGCATATCAAAACGACCCGGTGCTCAAAATACTGACCATTGAGGCGTTTAATGAAAAAGGGAAAAAACTGTCGTCATACAAGCAAATAATTCTGTCCAAATGAAACGAGTCCTTGCATTTACATTCACAGACGTTATTGTTACAATGATAATAAGTATGCTGGTAATGGGTATTGCTTTCAGTATATTCCGCTTTGCATACGACCAGATAAGCTCTTACCAAAGGGCAAATGACGATTACAAGGAACTTTTCCAACTGTACAATGTAATGCAGGAAGATTTTCAACGTTCTTCCGAATGTAATTACCACCGGAATGAACTGCAAATGCTGATGCTGGGAGGATATAAAGAATATCTCTACACATTGTCAAACGATATGGTTGTCCGCAAAACCGGCATAAGCAACGATACATTCCGCGTAAGCATCGAAAATATCGTAACCAAGTTCAACAACGAAGAGCAAATTTCGGGCATAATTGACGAAATAGATTTTGACGTAACTCAAAAAGGAATAACGTTGCCGTACAAATTTGTAAAAGAGTATGCGGCGGAAACACGAATGGAACTAACGGACGAAAGCACAAATGGACGAATAGGCGAATAAATTCGTCCTTTCGCGCTAAATATAAAAAAGATGGCAGGCATAGAGATAAAACAAATCAAAAAAAAGCAGCAAAAAGAGGAAAAAAACTCGTGGGTGGACAGCCTGATGATGTTGCTCAACAAGGATATTTCATTTGGAAGTAAGAAATTGAACGATAAAAAGAAGTCAAATTTCTACAATGATCTTTATATCCTTCTTTCATCGGGCATTGACCTGCGTTCTACGCTGGAACTGATGTGCGAGGAAGTAACCCAAAAAGACGAAAAGGCAATATACGAAAACATTAAAAACAATGTGTTGAGCGGTTCCGGTTTATCCGAAGCATTGGAACAAACCGGAAAATTTTCGGCGTATGAGTTTTACAGCGTCCGGATAGGCGAAGAAACCGGTTGCCTGATTGATGTACTGAAAGATATCGGAATTTATTTCACCAAAAAAATAGAACAGAAGCGGAAAATGACGAGCGCGTTTGCCTATCCTGTTTTCGTTTTGTCGGCTGCTGTTTTAGCCGTTGTGTTTATGTTGACATTTGTTGTACCAATGTTTGAGGATATTTTTGCCCGGTTTGGAAATGATTTGCCGTACCTCACAAAAATGGTTATTAATGTCTCAAACTTTATTTCCAACAATGTCCTATTGATTATTACCGTGTTGCTGCTGCTTGCGGTTGCAATCTATTATTTGAGGAAAAACGAAAAATTCAAGCAAATGCAATCCTTATGGTTGCTGCATATCCCATTTTTCGGGGAATTGAGTAGAAAAATGTACCTTGCCCGCTTTTGCCTGGCAATGGCATTACTGACGGGAGCACACACTCCTTTGCTGCACGCTCTTGGACTGGTAAAGAAAATGATTACCTTTTACCCGCTGCAAAAATCCATTGATACAATGGAGCACGACATTATGCACGGAAAAACCTTGCATGAAAGTATGTCGAAATTCTCCATTTACGACCGTAGAATGCTTTCCTTAGTCAAAGTGGGCGAAGAGGTAAACCAGTTGGACACTGTTTTCAACCGGCTGAAAACACAGTATATGGATGATGTTGATTACCGGACAGGTATGATGGGAAGCGTTCTTGAACCGTTGATGATTATATTGATAGGTCTGTTTGTGGGAGTGATATTGATTGCGATGTATTTGCCGATATTCAAGTTGAGTACGAGTATCGGGTTTTAAATTACTTTGCCGGCAATGTTTTTTGCGAATCAGGAGTTAAAAAATGCATCGAAAGGGTCTCAAAAGTTTTCAAACATTTGCTCCCGGTTACAAATTGTAACATTTCTCCGTTAATTGAAATCTTTGCGGCTTTGTGTCCTTTACGTTTAGTTGAAAAAGTGCAAGTGCTTAATTAAATAGTAACGCAAAGGATACAAAGTTGCGAAGACGCAAAGATTCAGATTCAGTTTATTCTACTGTTTTTAATTTCGGGATTCTATTAATATTTTCCCTTTTGATAGGAATTTTAACCCAACCATCAGCATATTTTCCCGTCCGGAAAAGAAAGGTAATATCCGATTTTGGATTTTCGGATTTTTCAAATGCCAATACACATTGGTCGTATGGTACTAAGTTATTGGATGCTTCGAAATGGAGCATTACACAATTCAACGTATCCTTTCCCTCTGCAAGCATGATGTCTTGCTGTAATCCCGACAGTAGATAAATATCCTTATTTTCAATAAATAAATCTTTGTCAGACAGAATGCCTTTTCCTTTTGTCGATGACATTTTGAAGGTAAAGTATTGTAAATCGCCTCTTTTCTCAGTCTCATCCTTGAGTGTAGAAGCTTTTATTTCTTCGCTTCTTTCCTGTAAAATAACGAGGTATTCCACAGGCTGATATTGAAGTTCATAGATATACGTGCTTTCTTGTTGATTGATTCTCAATCCGTTTCGTTCATCCCTTACCCATTGCACATATTCAACAGGTGTTAGTTCCCTGTTTTCGGGTTCGTTACTGAAAAAGTCAAAAGGAGAATTTGTTTCGGTACGGAAATTTTCTTGTCCGTCATTTTTTCCGGAATGAGTACTGCTCTTGCAGGAAACAATAAGTTGCAAAAGCAAGAAAGTGTAAAAGATAATTTTTTTGTTCATTTTTATATTGTTAAGAGTAGGCAAAGGTAGTTGTTTTTAGTCGTTTTTCAAATATGTTTTTAGTTGTTTTATGCAAAGTATTAAAATTGGCAGGGGGACAGATTTACAAGTCAATAATTTTCTAATTAAAAGTCTTTTGAACGCAGATGGCGCGGATAACGCAGATTTTTATTTTGTTGAAAGCAAGATGATTGCAAATTATGAAAAAGAATTTTATCCGTGCAAATCTGCGTCATCCGCGTTCAAAACGGTTTTAGAAGACAGCTTCAAAATTTAAACAGACCTTATATTTCCGTATTTTTTATTTTCAATAAATATCGTATATTTGTATATCTAACCCAAGTTGTAACACAAATGTAATATATATGAAACGGACTTTTTCTATTATTTTATATTTCCTTTTTCTGCAATTTTCGTTATCCAAGGCAACCGTTTTTATCAATGAATTGATGCCGAGAAACCTTTCCTATTTGATAAACGAAGATTTCAACTTTGAAGGCTGGGTTGAATTATTCAATTCGGGAACACAAAGCGTAGATATTTCAGGCTGTTATTTTTCGGATGATTCAAATAATTTGTTGAAATGGAAAATAAAAACGTCCGGATTGTTGCAGCCCGGACAGTTTGTCGTGATTTATTTTGACGAGCTGGATAAGGCAAACCATGCGAGTTTCAAGCTGAAACCGGAGGGCGGGATTTTGATTTTATCGGATAGCGGCGGAAATCTGATAGACAGGTTAGCTTACGCGGCTTCTCATAGAAATATTTCTTACGGAAGAAAAACCGATGGAGGAACAAGCCTGGAATTTCTTCTAAATGCAACTCCCGGTAAGAGTAATAACGGAACGGCTTCGACGTTTGATAAGATTGAAGCACCCTCTTTTGATTTGCCGGCAGGATTTTATCCGTCAGCTCAACAAGTGACGATAAAAGCACCTGCAGGAGCCAGGATTTATTATACTACAGACGGGTCCGAACCTCAGGCAGATAAAGCTATTCTCTACACAGCCCCGGTACCGGTTGCAAATAACACCCCCCTTCGAGCTATTGCCGTGATAGCCGGCAGTTTGCCGAGCGATATTACAACAGCATCCTATTTTATCAATTCCGGAAGCGAAGCTTTGCCGGTTGTTTCCTTAGTAACCGGTCCGGATATGTTTTACGGCGATGAAATTGGTATGCTGGTTGCCGGAAAAAACGGTTCGGAAGTGCCGGATTACTGCATGGGTCCCGATGCGGTAGCCAACTATTGGAATGATTGGGATCGTCCATGTAATTTTGAATTTTTTGATGAGGCAGGAAAACAACAGTTAAACCAGGAAGTAAAAGTGGGCAACTATGGAAATTGTTCCCGCACCAAATATGTAAAGTCAATCAAAATAAATACTACCAAGGCGCATGGCGGAGAAAATGGAAACCGGTTGGATTACGCTCTTTTCCAGGAAAAGCCGAATCTGAAATGGAAAAGCATAGTGTTGCGAAATTCGGGAAATGATTTCGGTCATTCCTTTTTGCGCGATGCTTTTATGCAGCAGATTGTTGCCGGAAAAATGGATGTTGATTACCAAGCCTATCAGCCTGCGGTTGTTTTTGTTAATGGAGAATATTATGGTATGTTGAATATCCGGGAACGGACGAACAAAGATTTTATCTATTCAAATTACGGACTGGATGAAGGAGAATTTGACTTGGTTGAATATGGCGAGGGCGACGGGAGCAGCGACGAGTATTGGCAACTTGTCGAGTTTGCCCGGAAGGACGATATGACCACTCCGGCAGCTTACGAACGCATTATATCGGAAATAGAATTAGGCGAATTTTTAAACTATTTCATTGCACAAATTTACTATGCCAATACCGATTGGCCTGGTGGAAATATCAAGGCATGGAAGCGGAAGGAGAACGGAAAATGGCGCTGGATTCTTTATGACACAGATTTCGGATTTTCGCTCTATAGTTCCACCTATTCCCAAAATACAATCACAAAAGCCGCCGGACATCCCTTTTTTGCCGGATTTTTAAAAAATGAAAAAATAAAGGAGCAGTTTATTACCAGATTTGTCATTCATTTGGAAACAACTTTTGATGAAAACCGGGTAATTAATCTTTTAAATGAAATAGTTAGCTATATTGAGCCGGATGCTCTTGAGTATGAAAATTACCTCCGGTATACGGATAGCGGCTGGAAAATGGAAGTTGGTTCCTGGGAAGAAGATATAGAGAAGATGAGAACATTTGCCCGCCAGCGGCCTGCTAATATTTACAGGCACTTGAAGTCTTATTTTAAATTGGGTAACATTGCTCCGGTTCGTATTCATTCAAACGTAGCCAATGTTACTTATCTGTTGAATGACGAAAAATTGGATATATCCGATTTTTCTGCAAATTATTTTGAAGGACAGGAGTTGCGGATTACTCCGGTAATTCCCGGCGGATACCGTTTCAAGCATTGGGAAATCCGGAACACAGGCGGGAATGTTAAAATAGATACACAGTTAACCTGCAAAGAGACTTTTTCGGGAGGAGATTACAAAGCTATCTTAGAGCCGGATCCCGGATGGCAGGAACCGCTATTGCCAAAGTTGTACTTGAATGAAATATGCGCAACTAACAGCCAGTATGTTGATGAGTTTTTTGAGAGCGATGACTGGATAGAGCTTTATAATGACGATATTACGCCTGTTGATATTGGCGGAATGTATATTTCGGATTCAAGAGAGGATTTGAAAAAGTACCGGATTCCGGCTGATGAGCCTTTTAAAACGACAATTGCGGCAAAAGGTTATTTGATTATTTGGGCAGACGGCCAGCCGGAACAAGGGGCTTTACATACTAATTTTTCTTTATCTACGTCTGTAATGGAAACCGTTTCTCTTTCACAGGAGATAAACGGTCATCTGCATGTAATAGATTCGGTTAGTTATAAATCGCATGTAAAAGGAGAAACGTTTGCGCGTTTTTCTTCTGATTTGGATGGTGAATGGAAATTAACATCCCGGCCGACCTTTGCCGCACCGAATGTATTTGCAATTCCAACCACCGGCGTATCTTCCGTATTCTCCAACGGAGAGCATATTGCAGCCATATATCCGAATCCTGTTTCCGGAATGCTCTGGTTTTCATTGACTAAATATCAGACAGTTAATGTAAAAATTGTGAATCTGACCGGAAATTCTTTGGTGGAATGCCAAGTGTCAAACGGCGATGGAATAGATGTGTCATTTTTACCGGCGGGACTGTATTTGGCAGTTATTCATAGTTTGGAAGGAAAGCAAGTGTTGAAATTTATTAAGAAGTAAAAGATTGTAAATTAACGGACGGTAGCATTTATTAACATTTTTATGTAGTTGTAATAGAATTGTAATTTGTATCTTTACGAAAATTCATAAAAACGAATAAAAAATTTAAATATGCGTAAATTATATTTAGGGTTAATCATGTCCTTTTTGACATTTAGTTTGTGTTCATTGCATGCTGCCGTTGTTTTAAACGAAATGATGCCGTGCAATATATCTACGAAGATAAACAAAACAGGAAATTTTACCGGCTGGGTAGAGTTGTATAATAATGGAACAAGCACAGTAAACATCAAGGGGTATACTTTTGAAAATGTGTTTGTAAATTCGGATGCGGGAAAGAATGACACGCTACGGTGGAGAGTTCCGAACGATTTGAATATTGACGGCGGGAAATACAAGTTGATTTTTTTTGATGAAAGTGCAACGATTGATTCGGAAATTCATGCCGGCTTCAAGATAGAAACGGGAAAAGGAGGAATATTAATACTCCTTGATAATGACAAGAAGGAAATAAACAGATTTACTTATGATGGCGGAATGGTTGCCCACGTTTCTTGGGGAATGGCTAAGGGCGAAGAGGGTTATATGACGGCTCCCACGCCCGAAGAATCGAATGAAAAGGAGACTGCCATTCAAATATTAAGAAGAGTACAAAAGCCTACATTTGAGAAAAAACCCGGTTTTTGCGAGGGTACTACCTACGTTACATTACGATCGGAAGCAAACGCTGTTATTTACTATACTACTGACGGTTCGGAACCAACAAAATCATCGGCAGAATATAAAAATCCCATAGAACTTTCCAAAACAACTGTAGTCCGTGCGCGCGCCTATATGGATAATCGTATATTGAGTGAAATTGCCGCCGGAACTTATATCTTCAATGTAGATTCCAAAGATAAAGAGTACCACTCGTCGTGTGGTGGATTTACGGTTCCGGTAGTTTCTATCTCTACCGATCCGGATAACTTTTTTGGTGACCAGAACGGTATATATATAGTTGGGACCAATGGAGCAAAAACAAAAGATTGTCACCAAGTGAACGGAGGTAATGCAAACTATATGCAAGATTGGAAAAGACCTATTCATTTTGAGCTTTTTGTGAACAACGAGCAGGTTGTAAGCCAGGAGCTTGACGCTGCGGTAATGGGCGGATGTTCGCGTAAGAATAAGCAAAAATCTTTGAAAATAACAGCTTCTAACAAATTAGGAAACAATAAGATAGTTGGAATTGACGGTCAATATTATAATTTCTTTCCAGAGAAAAAAACAGTAAAGAATGACTATAAAGGTATTATGTTGCGTAACGGAGGAAATGATTATGAAGGCAGCCGTACTCGAGATGCCTTTATGCAATCGCTCATAGCGGGACGAATGAATGTTGATTATCAGGCTTTTCGACCGGTGGCATTCTATATTAATGGGGAATATTGGGGACACATGACCTTGATGGAAAGACACAACAAAGATTTTGTTTATACCAATTACGGACTGAAAGATGAAGATATTGATGTGTTGGAAATATCTGCCGATGGAATTGATGCTACCGAGGGAGATACGGAAGCTTACGAAAAACTGATAATAGAAGCAAGAAATAATCCGGCTGCCTCCGATTATTATGATAGGATGAATAAACTTATGGATATTGACGAATATATTGATTATCAAATATTTGAACAGTTTATTGTAAATACTGACTGGCCAGGAAACAATATGAAGTTGTGGCGAGATAAAAATTCCGGACGTTTTCGCTGGATTGCCTTAGATACAGATTTTGGATTTGGTCTTTATGGTGCGTATGATCCGAATTATTGCGATGTAAATTTGAATTCGATCAATTGGGCGCAGGGAATTGGTCCTACCAACTGGGCAAACGATCAAGAGAGAATGGTTGAATTGTTTAAAAATCTGATGAAAAACGAAAAATTTAGCCAGCGTTTTTTGAATAGATATATTCTTCATTTAGGTACTACTTTTGTTCCTGAGCGAATGATAAGTATTTTGGATAAAGTAAGAAATGATGCAGAGGTTGAAATCTGTGCTCATACTAAGAAATTTCCTACATACTCTTCCGGTAGTTCGATGACAGGTTTTGCTAATGACCGTCCGGGTAATGTATATAGACATTTAAGAGAATATTTTCAATTGGGAAGTGTGGTTGATTTGTCTATTTCGACAAGTACTTCCGGAGCCGATTTTATTATAAATGGAGAAAGATTGAACGCATCCAAGTACGAAGGTAAGTACTATAAGGATATGGATTTGAGCGTTCAGCCGATAGCTCCTGCCGGATACAGGTTCGTTTCCTGGAATCAATCGTCCGTAGTTAAAATGCTTGATTCAAGTACGGAATGGAAGTATTATTACAAAGGAGACTTGCCTGCCGAGAATTGGAATGCTAATTCTTACAACGATTCGGCGTGGGACACAGGAAAAGGTAAAATCGGTTACGCAACAGACTTGAGTTCTTTCAATACAATTTTGGATTATGGAGAAGATGCCGGCAATAAATACATAACAGCTTATTTCCGGACTTCTTTTGATATTCCTAATTTATCGGCAGTCAACGGGCTTCAGGCTAAGTTGCTTTACGATGACGCATTTGTGATTTACATAAATGGAGTAGAGGTTAAAAGAGCCGATAATATGCCGGAAGGAGCTGTCTCTTATGAGACTTTGGCCACAAATTTTGAGAATGAAGCCGAAGTTACATTTTCTGTTGATAAGTCGTTATTGCGAAACGGCGAAAATGTGATAGCTATTGAGATACATCAAGACAAGCCTACAAGTTCGGATTTGCTCTTTAAATTTAATTTGGACGGAGCTTCAAACAGTACCGGTTCCGTAGCTAATCAAGCATATAACGCCAAAATCACAGATAATATGAATTTGGTAGCCACATTTGAGAAGGTTACTTATGAAAAACCAAAACTGTTTATCAACGAATTGTGTTCATCTAATGGGCCAAAATTAGGATTCGATGACGGATATGGCGTTTTTGGCGACTGGATTGAAATTTACAACGCCGAAGATATACCGGTGGATTTGGGCGGAATGTATTTAGATTTTACCAGAGAAGGAAAGCAGGTAACATATCAATTCCCAACTTATAGTCCGTTTGAAACAACCGTTCCTGCAAAGGGATATAAGACTGTTTGGGCAAGCGAGCAGATAGCACAAGGTCCGATGCACGCCAGCTTCAAGCTTAAAAAAGAGACTAAAGCTACCCTTGTATTGAGCCAAATGGTAAATGATAAAAAAGAGGAGATCGATAGAGTTGAATATCCGAAAGAGGTGGGAGCAAGAAACGAGTCTTACGGAAGAATCACAGATGGAGCATCTGAATGGGTTTTCTTTAACTTTTGCGTAGAAGCCGATAAATATCTTGCTACACCTGAGAGAGCTAACGGATCGGAAGAATGCGTACCTCTGGTTTCCGTTGAAAAATATGCTGCCAGTCCGGCGGTTACGATGAAGCTATATCCGAATCCGGCAAAAGCGTTATTAAACATTGCAGTAAATACTTCAGATGCTTATAGCCTTCAGGTATATGATGATAAAGGACGGTCAATAGAATATATACCGGTTGTAAATGAAGATGTTGCTGCGTTGAATGTTCAGCAATATGTTCCGGGTGTTTACATTGTTAAAGTAGTAACAAGCGAAGCTGTTTTGCAGCAGAAATTTATAAAATATTAAAATTTATGAAAGCGAGATCATTGTTTTTAATAGGTTTGATGATGACAACTTTAAGTCTGCCGGCGCAAGATGTTAAGAAATTTATAGGGAACTATAAGGTAGAGGCGGCGTGTATGCGGAATGATGTGCCGCAAGAACCGATCTCTTTTCAAATCGGAGTAACTGAAGATGTAGATGCCGGATTGGGTATCCAAATTTTCTTTGGTGGAGTTCATGGAATCTATAGCCTGGCAAAAGCTACGGTTTTAAATGACCAGGATTTTGATATTTTTCAGCAACAGTTAGGTGCTCCAAATGGTGTTACAGAGCTTAGTGGAAGTGGAAATATAAAAGGAGATTCCATTTTTATACAGTATAATAGTAAGTACAGTAATATCTTATATCAATGCGAATGTAAAGGAAAGAAGTTAGGTTCGGCAGATGTTTTTTCTTTGGATGCAGAAAAGTATAATGTTTATGTAGACGCAACAAACCAGCTAATTGTACTTGATGAAGCACTGCAAAACAATTCGTTAATAGTTCAATTGGTAAATATGCAGGGAAGTATCGTATTGCAAAAGGCGAATACCGGCGAATCTATTAATATTTCAAATTTCCCGGCCGGAGCGTATCTGCTTCGCATATTGCAGGAAGATGGCCGTGTAATTTACTCAAGCAAAGTACTTAAATAAATTTTGATACAAAAAAGCACGGAACTGCCTTAAAAGTCATTTGAACGCGGATGATACAGATAACGCGGATTTATACAGAAATAAATATATAACATTTTATCTGTGTAAATCCGCGTTATCTGTATCATCCGTGTTCTTTTTAGTTTTAATCTATTTGTAACATCTATAACCTATAAATGCAATATCCAACGCCTATTTTTGCACTGTAACTAATTGTAATGAATTATGACTGAGCAAGTATTCACAAAAAAGAAATTGTTATTTTCTGTCGTTTTTTTATTATTCTCTCTTTTATTGGTTGGTTTCGATGATAACGGCAAGGAGAAAAAAGAAAACGTACAAGCGGCGGCATTGAGAGTCGTTTCGGAATGTACGTTTGTCAATGAATTGGTGTCAGCCGGTTTTTCCGGAAGTGAAGCGTTACAAAACATTGGCTCCTGTAAAGATAGAGAATGCCCTTACCATTATCCTAAATCGCATTGTAACATTGCATTAATGAAATAATAATGGCAAAGTTACAAGTTGTTTATAATTTACGAAGAATCCACATTAAACGCTTTCGGTATAGGAGAGATATGCTTTTGTGACATTTTATCAGCTCTTGATTTGCATGAAATAACATATTAGATCTCTTTCGTTTTTTTACTTAAATCTAACACCCTAACCCTGACCTAAATTCTACCGCTGTTTCTTTTTTAATTAAGTGTAAAACACAGGGGTAATTCTCTGTGTTTTTGCGTATATTTGCGCCACAAATAGAAAAAATGGAAATATACTATTTAATTGCCGGAATATTACTCGGCGTTATGCTTGGCTGGCTGTTCGCTTCGCGGAAAACGGTTGCCGGAAAATCGTCCGAAATCCTTTCGATGACAGGGAAATTGGCTTCTGCCGAGACAGCATTGCAAGGTAAAGCCGATTTGTTGAATAAGGCCGAAGAGCAGCTAATTTCCTTACAGAAACAGCTTCAAGAAAAACAACAGGAAGTAGAATCAACTTATGCCGGTACAATCCGTATAAAAGCGGAAAACACCTCCTTGCAGGAAAAAATGGATACGCAGAAGCAAGAGATTGAAAAGCTGCACGAAAGATTCAAGCTGGAATTTCAAAACATGGCAAATGCTATTTTTGAAGAAAAAACGCATAAATTCAACGAACTCAGCTCCGAAAAATTAGGAGGTATCCTGTCGCCTTTAAGCGCCAATCTGGATGCTTTCAGAAAGAAAGTAGAAGAGGTGTATGATGCGGAAAATAAAGAACGCTCCTCGCTGTCCGGGCAAATTAAAAGCCTGATGGATTTGAACCAGAAAATCAGCAACGAGGCGAATAACCTCACCCGTGCGCTCAAAGGCGACACGAAGATGCAGGGCGATTGGGGCGAGATGATATTGGAAACGATTTTAGAAAGGTCGGGGTTGCGTGAAGGAGAAGCTTTTTTCAAGCAAGAGGAAACCGTGTGTGAGGATGGGACGAAAGTCCGTCCTGATGTGATTGTCCGTTACCCGGGAAACAGAGAGGTAATCATCGACTCAAAAGTGTCGCTGACCGCTTACAGCAACTATGTGATGAGCGAAGACGAGGCGGAACGGAAACGCTACATGAAAGAGCATCAGCAATCCATCAAAAGGCATGTGGATGAGCTAAGTGCAAAGGATTATTCCCACCACAAGAGCAATTCACTGGAATTTGTCATGATGTTTATTCCCAACGAGCCTTCTTACCTGCTTACGTTGCAAAACGACCCCTCGCTGTGGGATTACGCCTACAGCCGGAAAGTGGTGTTGATGAGTCCGACTAACCTGATTGCAGCGTTAAGAATGGCGTTAGACCTGTGGAATAGGGAATACCAGGCGCAAAACATACGAGCCATAGTCAAACAGGGAAGTTTGCTTTATGATAAGTTTGTAGGATTCTCAAAAAATTTTATCCAGATAGGGCGGGAGCTGAAAAGTGCACAAAATGCTTACGATTTGGCACTGGGGCAACTTTCCGAAGGAAAAGGAAATTTGGTATCCCAAGTGGAGCGGCTGCGCGAGCTTGGATTAACGCCTAAAAATAAAATTCCGGCAGAACTCATGATGAATAATGAAACGGTGATAAATGATAAGGAAATAAGTGATATGATGATAAGTGATGAGTGACTTTTTTTAACTCAACTCTCAAAAAAAATTATTACCTTTGCGAGGTTTAAAAATTAATACATTTAAAAGTTATTTAAAAATGGTAAGTTACAAGGATTTGGGCTTAGTGAACACAAGAGAAATGTTCGCAAATGCCATTAAAGGCGGATATGCTATCCCCGCTTTCAACTTCAATAACATGGAACAGATGCAAGCTATTATTCAAGCGGCTGCTGAAACCAAATCTCCGGTTATTCTTCAAGTATCAAAAGGTGCGCGCGAGTATGCCAACCCGACATTGCTTCGCTATATGGCTCAGGGAGCAGTAGCTTATGCAAAAGAACTTGGCTGGGAAAAACCGCAAATCGCTCTTCACTTGGATCATGGCGATTCGTTTGAAACTTGCAAAAGCTGTATCGACTCAGGTTTCTCTTCTGTGATGATTGACGGTTCGCACTTCTCTTACGAAGAAAATATTGCTTTGACTAAAAAAGTAGTTGAGTATGCACACCAATTCGATGTTACCGTAGAAGGCGAGCTTGGTGTACTGGCAGGGGTTGAAGACGAAGTTTCTTCCGACCACCACACATACACCCGTCCGGAAGAAGTGGTTGACTTCACTAAACGTTCGGGTTGCGATTCGTTGGCAATCTCTATCGGTACTTCTCACGGAGCAAACAAATTTACTCCGGCACAATGTACCCGCAACGCAGAAGGTATCCTTGTTCCTCCGCCGTTGGCATTCGATATATTAGAAGCTATCGAAAAAGAACTTCCGGGATTCCCTATCGTTCTTCATGGTGCATCTTCGGTTCCACAAGAAGAAGTGGCTACCATCAACAAATACGGCGGTGCATTGAAAGATGCTATCGGTATTCCGGAAGAGCAATTGCGTAAAGCTGCTAAATCAGCCGTTTGCAAAATCAATATCGACTCGGACAGCCGCTTGGCGATGACAGCTTCCGTTCGTGAAGTATTTGCTACCAAACCGGCAGAATTTGACCCGCGTAAATATTTAGGTCCTGCTCGTGAAAATATGAAGAAGCTTTATAAACACAAAATTGTAAGCGTGCTTGGAAGCGAAGGCAAGGCGTAATTTTGACGAATAAATATAGAACAATGAATCCCAGTTAATATCCGGTTTAGCTGGGATTTATTGTTTAGAATTAATAATACCTATTAATTTTATAAAACCTGTTTGTCATCGCAGGAAATAGCAAGTAAATTCTTTTATTTTCTCTTTTTTTTTAGTACTTTTGTCAGCCACAAATAAAATATTTATAAAATGAGAAAAGTAGTAAGAAATGTTGTCTTGTTAATTGTTGCAGCATCTTTGACGGGTTGTGCTGCGATGTTTATTCCGAACAGTCAATCGGTAACTGTTTCCTCTAAAAATCCGGAAACAACTGTGTATGTGAATAACGAAAAAACGACTAAAGGAAAAAAAGCAGAAAAAGTAAAAACCCCTCGCGGAGGTACGCAGATTGTGCTTACAACGCCAGACTATAAAGACCAGTATATGGTGATGACTCCTGTAAAAGGAAAACGTCCGGCTGCGTTTTATCCATTGTTAGTGTTAGATGTTCCTGCATCTGTTGCTTGTTTGCTCTATTTTGCCCCTTATGCTCCTTGGATGATTGATTTCCGTGTGGCGAGTAATACCAGTTATGAAAAAATACAATCATTTGCACCAACCCTTCCATACAAAAAACGTGCGGAAGACGAGAAATATATTGACTTGAGTGGTGTAAAATACGATATTAAGAACATTGAAAAAGACATTATTCCTGTTCCTGTAACTTACAGCAACGATATGAAGTCTGCCATTGCTAAAGCTGAGACCAAAAAGCAAAAGGAGATAGACAAAAAGGAGAAAAAAGCAAAGAAAAAGAAAAAAGACAAAGAGAAATTTACCGACACGACCGACAAGTCAAAAATTGAAGGCTGGGATAGAAATATCAGTTCAAACATTTACAAGACGCTTAAAAAGACAGGTTTTGTGGATACGGTTGCTGTATTTTCAGAGTTGAATAACACTGTGCGTGTGGAAGGTCAAATAAAAAATTTGAAATATTACAGTATATCGGGAAGAATTAACGGTTTCAAAAAAGCAAAAGTGGATGTTTTATGGTACATTAAGGATTTGTACGGACAAAAAATAGACTCTGTTTCAATTGGTACATTTTCCGGCGATTTCTGCAATGATTATTTGTATAAAAATCACGAAGATGATGCTGTTTACACGGTGGTAAAAGACGCAATTGAAAATAGCTTTATGGATTTTCAAAAAAATGCGGTATTTGCCAAATATGCAAAAATAGAAACCGGTATCTCTATTAAGGATGAGCTTTTGACATTGCCGCGTCCAACAGGTGTTGTGAAAAATTTAGAAGACGCGGGAGATGCTTCGGTTATTGTAAAACGTAAAGACGGCGGACACGGTTCCGGTTTTGCTATTACCAATGACGGTTATATTTTGACTAACTACCATGTTATTGCAGGTAAATTAGCCGGCAAGCCAGGCGAAGTGAGTATAGTACTTTCAACCGGATTGGAACTTCCAGCTACGATTGTACGCTTCAACGAAAAGACAGACTTGGCTCTGTTGAAAATCGACAGAAAAATGGAAAAAGCATTCTTGCTGACCGCCGACAAAAAGTACAAACGGCACGACGACTGCTACACCATTGGTGCTCCAAAAAGCATTGAATTAGGGCAGACATTGAGTAGCGGTTTGATTTCTAATGAGCGAGAGACGAAAGAAAAGATGTATCTGCAATTAAGCATGAGTGTGAATTCCGGTAATAGTGGTGGAGCTGTTTTCGATCGTGCAGGAAATCTACATGGTGTGATTGTCTCTAAATTGGTTGGACAAAGTACCGAAGGTGTATGTTTTGCCATCCCATCCCACCTTTCGGGAGATTATTTGAATATTGTATATACTAGTAGTAAAACAACTAATAATAGTAAAACGAATAAAAAATAAATAGTTATTTTTTTAAATTGAGCGAACAAAGGAGCAAAAGATAAAGGTACAGCCTGAGAATTCTTTTGCTCTTTTTGCTTTTTCTCAATTAATCTTATCGCAGCAAGTACAAACCTGTCCGGTTTTCAAAGCCTGGCAGGTTTTGTTTATTTACTTGTTGCCTATTTCCTTAAAAAGGACTATCTTTGCTTCTTCATCGAATAGTGAAAAGATATGGGATTATTTGACTTTTTTTCCAGAGAAAAAAAAGAGGACTTAAACAAAGGACTCGAAAAGACCAAAGAGAGTGTATTCTCGAAGATTGCACGTGCCGTTGCCGGTAAATCTAAGGTCGATGAAGAGGTGTTGGACAATCTTGAAGAGGTACTCGTAACTTCCGATGTAGGCGTGGAAACTACCCTTCGCATCATCGAAAGAATAGAAAAACGGGTAGCAAAAGACAAGTATGTTGGAACAGACGAGTTGAATAATATCTTGAAAGAAGAGATTGCTGCATTATTGGAAGAAAATAATACGCAAGACGGAGAGAGCTTTACTATTCCCGAAACAGACGGCCCGTATGTAATTATGGTCGTTGGTGTAAATGGGGTAGGGAAGACCACTACCATTGGAAAATTAGCCAACCAGTTTAAGAAAGCAGGGAAAAAAGTCTATCTTGGAGCCGCTGATACATTTCGTGCCGCTGCGGTAGAACAGTTAGTTATTTGGGGTGAACGCGTAGGTATTCCGGTTATCAAGCAAAAAATGGGAGCCGACCCTGCATCTGTTGCTTATGATACCCTTTCATCGGCAAAGGCAAATGGTGCGGATGTGGTTATTATTGACACCGCCGGCCGTTTGCACAATAAAATCAACTTAATGAATGAGCTGACTAAAATCAAGCAGGTGATGCGGAAGATTGTTCCGGATGCACCGCACGAAGTACTACTCGTGTTGGACGGCTCTACCGGTCAAAACGCTTTTGAACAGGCAAAGCAGTTTACAAAGGCAACCGAAGTGACGGCATTAGCTATTACCAAATTGGACGGTACAGCCAAGGGTGGTGTAGTTATCGGTATTTCAGACCAATTTAAAATCCCCGTAAAATATATTGGAGTAGGAGAGGGGATTGATCATCTACAGGTATTTCGTAAGCGGGAGTTTGTTGATTCGTTGTTTAAATAGTAATTTGAAACTTTCATTTATACTTCATTTCCCGACCGGGGAACTGTTTTTGAGGTAATTTATTGGGAAATTAATTGTTCCTGTATAATTTCCGATACTTGATTTGACGTTGTTAACCTATTTATAGTATAATTTTTCAAGTCACAGGCTTATCCAAAACTCAGGTTATTATTTATTTACTGAATATCTCACAAAAAAACGGAATTAAAGTTTTCCCTTAATTCCGTTTTTTGTGTTGAAGTTCCTTATTTAGAAGCTTCAAGTGACTTTTTGCGGAAATCTTTCATTGCTTTTTCAATGGCAAGAGATGCTTTTCTTGCACGAGCTCCGGCAGCTTTATTTGCTTTTTCTACTTGTAATGCAGCATCGGTTTTGAAATCTTCAAATAATTGATGCAAGTCTTCTACTAATTTTTGCATGATGATATTTTTATTAAAATTTGGGCAAAGATAATGTAAAAAATCAAAATTATTTACAAATAATAATTTAAAGTTACTTTTCTTTTTTCATCAAAAATCCGGTAAGAGAAACTCCTGCCAGTGGAATTAACAGCCAACCCAATAAAATATAAAATGAGCGGAAAAGTTCAATAGAAAGACAAGGTTTTTCTTTGAGTTCACAACATTCGTATATTTTTACTTGTGAAGAAAAATTTTCTTTATTGTCCAAGCCAAGGCTTACTAACGGAATAAACATATCAGTAGCATAAACCGTATAATAAATGGCTTTTCTGATAGTTACCGGTTTGTCTTTGTCCGGTGCATTGGGGGCAACATCGGCATAGCTGAAAAATATAGTTCCAAACACGATTGCACCAAGTAAAATCAACAATACTCTGTTGTTCTTTACCCCATATCCGGTAAGGATTTTTACAATCCAGTCCCAACATTTTTCAACCCTTCCCATATTTATATTTGAATCTCTCGTAAAAGCGTATTTTCTCAACTGGCATCTACCTTGGTAATGAATTTCATCGGCAAATTTTGTTCTGCCTCGTGAGCGGCAAAAATGCTCTAATTCGATATATGGGTCGCGGCTGAATTTTCCTTCAATTTGTTTCTCGTTGAATGCTGTAAGAAGTTTATCCAAATTTTCTTTGGAACCGGATTCCGGCATTACTTCAAATTTAAAGCCTCGTAAATCCAATTTTCCGTCCGATTTTATTTCGAGTTTAAAATAAACCTGATGAACGACAACGCTTTTTAACGAAAATTCATTGTAAATTTCACTGTTATTTAAATTCAAAGTTAATTTTATCTGTGTGGAATCAAAATCAACTTTTCCCCTAAATTCTACGTTTTCACAAATAAATTCATTGCAACTTATATATCTGACTTCAAGGTCATTGTAGAGTTTTGCTTTTTCAAAATTGAAAAAATTGGCTTTTACGGCAACAAGTGTCAGTATGCTTTCGCAGATAATTTCTTTAAAAGTTACTTTATCGCCAAGCTGCGAACCTGTAAAATCAATTTTACTTCGTTTACAAAGGAATTGTGTCTCATCAATCCTTACATAACTTGCCACTTCCATTGATTTGAAATTTGCCTTGCTATGAAATTTGGCATTACAAATAAATAAAGCCCGCTCAAATTTTGCACAAATGAAGTTTACTTCTTTCTCAAAAATACTGCCGTCAAAATCAGCCATTCCTTTGACAATAACGCCAACAAAATGAAATTCATTTTTAAAAGTACATTTTTTGAAATTGACAGATTTTTCAAATACAGTATGAGCCTGTTCGCAATCACTGAAATTAACTTTCATCTCAAATATACAGTCCTCAAACTCTACAACCTCTTTAAAAGTGCTGTAAATTGCTTTGATTTCACCCTTGAATTCACATTCTTTAAACTTCAAAGGCTGGGTACTTGTCAAGTAGGTCAAATCTAAATCGTCTGTGATAATACGACTATCAAATACATTATTCTTTCCCTTTGAAATATCATTAAGGATTTCTGATGCTTTTATTTCTTTTTTCATAATACAGTAATTTAATAAAACTAAATAATTGTCTAAATAGTCTTTATGGTATATTTTATAAAGATTAATATGGTAGTAGCAAATATATACTTTTTGTTTTATTATCCTTTTGTGTAAAAGAATTTTTTATATATTTTTTAATACTTGCCTACAACTCGCTTTGCTTTTTTCAAACCACAAAGTAAGTTTCGGAAGTTATCATGTTCATTCTTTACGTTGGTCGCTTTTTTGTCCTTCGGGCGAAGAAGCTTAATGATAAATTTATTCTGAACCAATATTTTAATAAGATTGGGGCGGTTTCCTGGGTTTTCGTCCCTAAAAATCCTGCCAATCTTTTAATCCTGAAAATTTGGATTCAGGCAGCGGTAGGATTTTCCCGGCTTTTAGTGCTGAATGGGGGGTATGAAGAAATACAGCTTCTGTTCCGTAAGGAAAAGAAAAAGCGTAGATGTGGAATATTGTTATAAAATTTTTAAATTTATATATTGATTTGTAATGTTTAACATGTATGTAGTATTCATTATAAATTAATAATAATAACTATTATGAATAGCTGAAAAAATATTATTAGGTTTGAGAAAATTATTAGAGTTTATG
>QMCD01000730.1_pt1 | contig 22426 bp, 17 predicted proteins | sample 1821841 | NCBI WGS metagenome assembly QMCD01 (sample SAMN01991225, study PRJNA193472) | Termite gut metagenome, whole genome shotgun sequencing project. | isolation source: worker | host: Macrotermes natalensis
CCGGAGCGGGGGCGGCCGGAGCTGCGGGGGCGGCACAACCGATTAGGCTTGCTATTATCGCAAGCGCCAAGAGAACAACAATTGTCTTTTTCATGTGAAACATCCTCCTATTTTCATCTTTAGCAAACTGTGTCTGCTAAATATTTAATCGATGGCAGGAAAACCCATCATCCGGCTAACCGCCGAACGCAGCGACAGAATTTTCCCAAAGAGGATTTACCTTAGATGATTAAACTGTGGTGATATTACTAAGATGACAGGCTAAGATGACTAAACAAGATGCTTTAACAAGATGATATAAATCCTATTGCTTTAAACCGTTTAGCTTGGCAGCCTCCGCTACACGGTCACAACTTCAACGTTATCTTTTTCGAGCGCTTCCTTGCAATTATCCGGAATATCGTCGGTAATTACGATTGTTACTTCCCTGGCGCTGATAAGCCGCACAACGCCCCGCTTATTGAATTTGGATGAATCGGTCAGTATTATGCGTTTGTTCGCCTGCGCCGCCATTGCTCTTACGGCTTCCGCCCTGAGCATATCCACGTTTGAAAAGCCTTGGCTTGGCTCGTAGCCGTCGATACCGATAAAGAATTTGTCCACATAAAATTGTTCCGCGCATTTTCGAACCAGAGGCCCCGACATAGCTTGGGCGTCAGGGTCGTAAGAGCCGCCCAGCAATATAACGCGCGCGCCGGGGATGCTCCGAACGTGTCCCGCTATGAACGCGGAATTTGTGATTATCGTAACATCGCGCTTGTTTGTAACGATCTCCGCGGCGAGCATAGCGCAGGTAGACCCCGATTCGATCATCACGACCTCGCCGGATTCGATCATTTCACAGGCGCGGGAGGCAATGCGCTTTTTCGTTTCATAATCGAACGTCATGCGATACCCGATATCGTCCGGCGATATACGAACGGCAAAGCCATGCTGCCGCCGCAGCAGCCCCTTTTCTTCTAATATATCGAGGTCTTTGCGTATCGTAACGGCGGATACGCCCAATTTTTGCGCAAGCTCATTGACATCAAGGCTTTCGTCCTGATTAAGCATTTCGATGATTTCCAATTGCCGCTGATTCATTACAGCACCTGCTCCGTCCTTGCGATAATATCGTCCTGCGTTTGACGGGAAAGAATATTGAAGAACGCCGAGTAGCCCGCGACGCGGACGATTAAATCTTTATGGTTCTCGGGATGCTTCTGGGCGTCCAGCATCGTCTCGCGCGATACGACGTTGTACTGCACATGGAAGCCCTTGAGCACGTCAAAGAACGTACGGATCAAAATCATCAGCTTTTCGGCGTCGCGGGGCTTTGAGAGCATCGACGGCGTAACTTTCTGGTTCAGTAAGACGCCGCCGGTTATTTTGTCGGTGCGCAGCTTGGATACCGACTTAAATACGCTTGTAGGGCCATTGGTATCAGCGGCGTGCGTAGGCGAACATCCCTCGGCAAGCGGATCGCCCGCGTGGCGGCCATCGGGCGTCGCGCATGTCCCGGCGCCTTGCGGCACGTTCGCCGATATCGACGACGTACCCGCGTAATAACATCCGCCGATTGGCCCTCGCCCAAAGCGGGTGTTTTTGTGTTTGTCGATTTCGCCTAGATAGCTGTCGTAGCCTTCGACGACCAAGGAATCCACATAGTCGTCGTCGTTGCCGTATTTTGGAGCGGCGAGCAGCGCTTGCCGTATGCGCTCGCCCTCTTCTCCCGCGAAGTTCGATATCAGCGCGTCCCAAAGCTGCTTGCGGGAAAAGAGCCTATCTTCGTAGACGCATTTCTTGATCGCGGCCAGCGAATCGCCTAAATTCGCGATGCCCACCTGTAAATCGCTTATGAAGTCGTAAACCGCGCCGCCCTCTTTTAGATGCTTGCCCCGCGCGATGCAATCGTCTGTGAGCGCGGAGCATAGGATATCCGGTACTTCCTGTTCCAGCACCATATCGGCGCAGGAATCGAGAATCACCGCCTGACGGCAGAATTCGCGGATAAAAACATCCCAGGCGCGCATGACGTCAGAGAAGCTCTCCATATCGAGGAAATGTCCCAATCCATCCGCGACGCGTTTGCCGCTGTCAATATCGACGCCGTCGTTCAAGGCGATCATCAGCGTCTTTGGGAAGTTTAAAAAGCTCATGCCCGTACAGCGGTAGCCCCATTTCCCCGGCACGGCGACTTCCACGCAGCCTATGGCGCTGTAGTTGTAGGCGTCCTCTTTTTTGACGCCTATGTTTATAAACGACGGGATAATAATTTCGTCGCTGTTGAACGCGGGCATGCCGAAGCCGCAGCGAATAACTTCTATGCATTCGCGGAGAAATTCGCCCGTTAGCCCCTTATGATAGCGTACTGTGAGATTGGGCTGGGGAAGATGGCACCTGGCCACAGTGCGCAAAATCAAATAGCTAAGCTCGTTTACGGCGTCTTCGCCGTCTGGCGTTTGGCCGCCGATGGTGACGTTTTGGTAAAGCGGGCTGCCCGCCGAGAAGCGCGTATGCGACCAGCTGCGAATTTTGTTAACGGTAAACGTGCGCAGCCATAGATTTTCGAGCAGCTCCGCCGCTTGCTCGCCGGTCATGCCGTCCGCGACGCTCTTTTTGTAGTATGGATAAGCAAACTGATCGAGCCTGCCGTAGGAGAGCGAATGCCCGTTGGACTCGATTTGCAGAATCACATGTATAAACCAAACGCTTTGCAGCGCTTCGTGGAAGGTTTCAGCCGGCTGCATTGGCACTTTACGGCAAATCCTGGCTATTTCACGCAGCTCCGCCGCCCGTTCTGGCGTGGATGAGAGCGCCGTTTGTTCCGCTAAAACCGCGTAACGCAGCGCGTAGATTTCAACCGCGTCGAGTATAATCAGTATCGCGCGGTAGAAATAGCTCTTTTTTAAGTCGTCAAACCGCGTTAATTCAAGCGTTTGCATCGCTTTTTGTACCTTTTTTCGCACACCGGCGAGCCCTTCTGATAGTACCCGCGCATAGTCTACAGCAACATGCGCGTCGCCGGAAGTAATATTTCCTTCGGTTTTGATGATACCCAAATCGTAAAATAGGCGCGAACGCTCCGGAAACGACGCGTAACCCTTGTCTTTGAGCGTGCGCCCCTTCCAATATGGATGGATTTCACGAAGCAGCCGCTTGTTCTCCTCCGTGATGGTAAACCGATCTCCGTCCCTTTCCCCAAAGCCGTCTAGCTCGTCTACGACCCAATCGATCGCGTATTCGGGAAAAATAGGCGCCGCACGATCCGAGCATGCCTGATTGCCGACGAGAATACCGTCCGGGTCGATGTATATTGACATGTTTTTCAACACGTTTTCAAGCATGTACGCGCGTTTGAGCACGACTTGATCCTGCTCATGCTCGCGGTAGGCCTTTGTCGTTATACCCGCGCGCTCCACGCATACGCTCGGCTGAATATTCAGCAGGCGTTCGCGGATCTTCGCGGTTCGGGCGTTTAGCGAGCCGAAATAACTATCCATTGCGCTTACTCCTAATTAGCTCCGCCGCTCCGATGATGCCAAAATTATCTTTTATTTCGGCCAACTTAAAATATACGGGAAGCGCAATATGGTTGTAGCTGTCGAATACTTCGCGAACCCGGTCGAAGAGCGCCGCGCCGAAATTGGTAAGCCCGCCTCCAAATACGAACGTGTTGATATTCAGCAATTGATAAACATTGTAAAGGCAAAGGCCAATATACTTTGCCATCTGCTCGATTATTTCGATAGCGAGAGCATCACCTTTGTTGTAGCCTTCTAATAAACTTTTCCCATTGGCGGCTTCGGCGGTAAGCTCGCTTTCGGCCCCCTCTTCTAAGCGCCGCTTAATATGATGCGGCAGAAAACGCCCGGATGAATATGACATATAGCAGCCCGCATTTTCGCAGCCGCACATTACGCCGCTTCCCGGCGTCGCGATCATGTGCCCGCATTCTCCCGCGGAGCCATAGGAGCCGTGGAATACCTCGCCGTCGATTATGATACCGCTGCCGAGGCCAGTACCGATAACGACGTAAACCATGTGCTTCGTACCCCGCCCCGCCCCATGCCGGTACTCCGCCAGAGCCGCTGCGTTGGAATCGTTATCCAACGCGATGGCACTGCCCAACTTTGACTCCATGTAGTCTCTTATAGGAAAGTTTTTTACCCTAGGGATAGCCGAAGTCATTAGAATCAGGCCCTGATCGTACAGGATAAAGGAAGGCATACATACGCCGGCGCCTAGAAAAGCGCCGCCCGAAATATTGTTTTTTTGGAGAATGCTTTGAATATTGTCGATCATTGTATCCGCGAAGGCGGGGCCGTCCGCATCGGCGTCGGTGGCATGTTGTCTCCGATCGATCAACTTGCCGCTTCCGTCAAAAAGACCGTACGCTACCTTTGTGCCGCCGGCGTCAATGCCAATAACGTACTGATCATGCATGGATTGTTCCTCGCATTATAACTATTTTCATTATCATATACGCTAAAAGCAAAAATGTCAACAAATATAATCAAATAACTTTCATATGAAACCCGGCCGCTTCTGGTGAACAAATGATACAGCGCTACAAATTTCCAAAATACAGCGCGCCTACGGCCTGCGCGAATTGCGCCGCCGTAAAAACGGGATGCGCCTTTAGCTGCAGCATCAAATCGCTGAAAGCGTTTTGCTCGGCCGCAACCGATAGCCTAAACTCGGGAGCGATCTGCTTTGCGCCTTCGCATATTAGCTCGAAGCAGCGCTGCAGCTTAACGAGCCGCCCATACAGAACGCGCTCCTTCGTCTTCGGAGCCAAAATGTGTTCGGTTTCCAAAAATGTTACGCCCGCCGAACGCCCGATTTCGCGGAATACCTCCACCAAAACCGGGTCGCCTTCATCCAAGCGCCTCATTAAGAATTCAAGCAGAGGCTTGCGCATATCCTTCGGTTCCAGCGCAACGAAAACGCCGCCGTCTTTTTCGTAGACATACCCGCTTTCGAGCATTTCACGGTACAGCGCCCCGCCGCCGTCTTGAGACGCCTTTATTGCCATGCGAAACACGCCGTTTTGCGCCATGAACTTTTGCAGCGTGCCAGGTAAGCCCGTGTTGAAGTTATTGATACTGCGCAAATCGTCGGGCTGATATTTCCGAGCCTCGAAGCTGCCCAAATCCACGATAAAGTTGTATATCTCCATCGGGGTTTCCGGAATATCCCCGTCTTCGTCTATCCAGCCCGTACCCAGCTCCGTGCCGAGCGTATGGGCAAAGCGGCCGTCCGAAAGCTTTGCGCCTTCTCCTTTGGCGATAAGCTCAATAGCCGCCGCAAAGGCGGCCATATGACCGTCGTTCGTCATGCGCACGCTGCCGCCGGGGGCCAGATACGGCGCGAGCTGCTCGTCCAGATCCATCAAGCGCCTGAATTCGGCCTCGTATTCTCTGGCGGGATTGTTGCGGATACCGCGCGTTTTAAACGTTTCGCCTCCAACGATTTTATTATGGATTATCACGTCCGGGAAGCAAAGCCCAACCGCGTCAAACCCGCGTATTCCGTCCCCCAGCGCCGTTTCGGCGGCAAGAACCGCCGATTCGATTGCGGCGTCCGGAACGTGCTTTTCCAGGGCTTCGTCCAGCGCCGCAACCAGGCGCTCGTCCACCGGGACGAAATCGCAGCTTATCCTCGCCCGAACGAGGCGTACCAATAGCATAACCGGCTCGACCAGCTCGCTGACGCGCGTAAACAGCGCCGGAAACCAATCGTATTCCTTCAAGCAGCACAGCTTTCCTTTTACCGACGCCGCGAGCTTGATATCGGTACCGCCGATATCCATGCCCAGAATCAACTTATTTTCAATGCCGCCAAGCGCGCGTGAAAAGCGCGTTACAACGTCTGTATGCCGCCGGGCTTGCGCCGGAGGCGGTATCGGAGCGGCTTTTTCATAAACAAGGATGGAAAAGCCGCCGGAAATATGCTGCGAATCCAGCATGCGTTCGATTACGTTTACACAGCGGCCGTATCCCTTCCGTTCTTTGCGTATAGCGCCGATACCAAACGCGCTCGGCAGCTCGTAAAGAACGCGCCCAAGAGCGTCGGAGGGGGCGTCCACGTAAACATCCAGCCGTTTTCCACCTACAGCCGAAAGCAAATTGTATACTTCGGCAAAAAGATATTCCCTTACGAACGCTATTTGCGCTTCGGCGCTTATCTCGGCAGGCGCTTTTATCGTAATACGGCGGACAGTATCGTCGAAATTGATAAGATCAAGGACGATATTAGCGCCGTCCGCTTGAAAAGCGCTTCGCAAGCTACTGATATATACGGGTAAATCCCTTTTGCCCGCTTCTATAAAATCGTTCAGCGCCATTTCGGCTGTATTCATGATCATGCCTCCAGATGAATTACTTTGGCTACGCCCGTCGCGGCCACCAGGTTTTGCAGTTTTGTTTTTTGCTCGGGAGTATACGGTCTATTCTTCATTTGGCCACCCATGCCGTAGGCGGCGTACTTCGACTCCCCCAGCGGGTTGTAGAACATGAGCTCTACGGCCCCGCCGGGATTTACGGAAGCGATATAGCGCCCGATAGCGCGAAGGTTTTCAATTGAATCCGTCGCCCCCGGAATGACGGGAATGCGCGTAAGAAGATCGGCGTCCTTTTTTACGAGAAGCTCGTAGCCGGCAAGGATCAATGCGTTTGATACGCCTGTGAGCCGCTCGTGCTCATATGGATCCATGAGCTTTATGTCGGCAATCCAGAGGTCGACAACGCCTGTAAGGCTATCGATAACTCCGGCGGGCGCGTAAAGGCAGGTTTCAACGGCCGTATGATATCCCGCCGCTTTGGCCTTTTCCAATACGTCTTTCGCAAACTCGGGCTGAAACAGCGGGTCGCCGCCGGACAGCGTAATACCGCCCGTATCTTGAAAAAACACTTCTTCTTTCTTAAATTCCCGTATCAGTTCGTCCGCCTCGATTGCGTACCCCACGGCGGAGAGCGCCAGCGGCGGGCATACGGCGCAGCACCTCGCGCAGCGTGAGCATTTTGTGCGGTCAATTGCCGCGCCGTTATCGGATAGGCTGGCCGCTCCAGTCGGGCAAACATCCGCGCACGCGCCGCAGCGTATGCACGCCCGGGGATTATAGCGGATATCGACGCCCGCCCGCTTCCCTTCGGGATTATGGCACCAAATGCAGTCGAGCGGGCAGCCCTTCAGAAACGCGGTAGCGCGTATACCCGGCCCGTCGTGTACGGCAAAGCGCTTGATATCGAATATTTCACCTTTCATCTATCAGCTCCCCCGGCTAAACCCCGCCATAAGCCGTCCGGGCGATAATCTCGTCCTGTAAGTCCTTTGCAAGCTCCACAAAGTAGGCGGTATAGCCCGCCACGCGAATGGTGATATTTTTATGCTTTTCGGGCTCCCTTTGCGCCGCGAGAAGGTCTTCTTCGTTCACAACGTTGAATTGCGCATGGTTTATATTCAAGCGGACGAGCGCCATGAGCAACGCCGCGAATTTCTCGATTCCTTCCTGCGTGGCGAAAAACGATGGCAGGAATTTCATGTTCAGCAGCGTACCGTTGCTGCCGTATTTTGAGTCGATCCTGGATACGGATTTGAGCAGCGCGGTCGGCCCGCTTACGTCGCGGCCGTATACCGCCGACATGCCGCCGTCGGCCAAAGGCTCGCGAGCCTTGCGGCCGTCCATGGTCGCGCCAACGTTTTGCCCCATCGGCACATGGGCGGATACGGTATAGAGCCCGGTATGGTAGCGGCCTCCCCGATAGTTCTTCTTGCCTTCGAGCCGCGACGCGAAGTACGCGACCCACTTCGCCGCGATTTCATCCACCCATGCAACGTCATTGCCATACTTGGGCGCGGCGTTTAAGAGCGTTTGCCGAAGGGCCTCTTCGCCGTCGAAATTGGAGCGCAGCGCCCCTAGCAGCCTCTTGGCGCTAAGCCGCTTTGTGTCATATACTAAATGCTTGACCGCCGCCATGCTGTCCGCGATGTTTGCGGGCTGAATCACTTGAATGCCGGAGAGATTGTATTTCGCGCCGCCCGCGGTAACGTCGATACCCGTTTCGATGCAGTTGTTTATAACCGAGGACAGGAACGGGCTTGGCAGCTCCTGCTGATGGACGCGCTCGACGACGGCGCAGGCCTCCAGCATCTTCTCCATAAAGTAATCCACCTGCCCGATAAAGGCGGCCTCGAGCTTTTCATAGGCGTCGTGATCCTCAAGGTTCCCCAAATCCGGCCCCATACGTTTTCCCGTAAGCAGGCATTTGCCGCCGTTTACCGCCAGCTCCAGGGCCTTGACCATATTGAACATGGCCGCGTCGCTCCAGCCGAGGCAATTGCCGTGCGAGGTAAGCTCGACGCAGCCGACGATGGCGTAGTTTACGGCGTCTTCCTTGGAGATGCCTTGGTTCATGAGCGCGGGGATTATGCTATTGTCGTTGAAAACCTGCGGCATGCCGCTGCCCTTGCCGATAACGCGCGCGCATTCCTCGACAAAGCGACTATCGCTGCGCTCGAATAGCCGCGCGGATAAATTGGGCTGCGGCAAAAGCAGGCTTGCCTGCGCCTTTAGGAAGATGAAGCTCAGTTCGTTGGACGCGTCGCCGCCGTCTATATCCTGCCCGCCCAAAGCGACGTTGAAGCCTATCGGGAACCCCGCGAAATACTTTGCGCTGTGGGAATTGCGCAGATAGACGATCTGATTGAACTTTAGCCATAGGCACTGCGTTATCTCCAAAGCGCGCGCGCCGCCCATACGCCCCGCATCCAGATCCTTGCGGTAATACGGGTAGAGATACTGATCCATGCGTCCGGGCGAAAACGAGCTTGCGTTTGATTCCATGTGCAATATGACGTACAAAAACCATAAGCTCTGCATAGCCTCGTGGAACGTTTCAGCCGGCCGGATTGCGAGCTTTTCGCAAATACGCGCGACTTCGAGCAAATCGTCTTTATACGCGCCCGCCCCTGACAATTCTTTCGCCAAGGCCGCGTAGCGCAGCATAAAACGGCTGGACGCCTCGAGTACGATTATTAGCGAGCGATAGAAGATTTGCTTTCCGGGATCGGCCTCGGTATCCAGCTTTGCCGTTGCTTCTTCGCACAGCCCGGCCGGGCCCTTGGCTATCCACTTTTTCGTATCCGGGCAGATGTGCCCCTGGGCATGATCCTTTTGATTTATCTTTGCCACCAGGGCGATATCGTCCGTAAGCGGGCCGCAGGCTTCGCGAATCTTGTCCTCGAGCGACCTCTCTTTCCAGAACGGCTCGATCACACCGCGAAAGATTTCCGCGTCCTCCGGGCGCACGTTAAAGCGATCCTGCGGACGCGACGGCAAGGAGTCAAGCTCCTTCGCCACCCAGGAAATCCCCGCCTCCGGAAATACCACGCCGGCGCGCACTCCGGCCGTGCGGTTGCCGACGATTAGTTCCCCCGGTTCGATGGCGATTTCAGCGAGTCCAGCGCCGCCGCCAAGCTCTTGGCCCGCAAAAGCTGTTTGGGGTCGTTCGGATTCGCGCGGTAGACCTCTGTAATTATGCGCGCCTGCTCGATGGAAATAAAGCGAGGCTCGCTTAACATTTTTTCTTTTAGCGCCTCTATGCGTCCGGCGGGTTGAAGGCTGATCGGATTTTGCATTGTTTCACTCCTGCCTCAGCGCTTTTTCGAGCGCGCGGTACATAACGTCCTTGTCGGGCTCCATGCCGGTCCACATCTTTATATTGATTGCGGCTTGATTGATAAGCATTCCCGCGCCGGTCGCGCAAGAAATACCCATTTTTCGCATTTTTTTGATCAGCGCCGTCTCCGTAGGATTGGGTATAACGTCCTGTACGAACATATTTGGCTTTATGGAGCCAAGATCGATATTCGGCAGCTCGTTTACATTCGGATACAGGCCGACGGAAGTCGCGTTTACCACTATGTCGGCGTCCGCGGATACGCTGTGCAAACCTGACCAATCCGCATAGCTGACTTGTGCGCCGGTATTGTTGCGTAGAATGGCCGTCAAAGCGTCGCCAAGCGCCCTATCCTCTACGCGGTTCACAATCGTTATTTGGCTTAAGCCCGCCAAAGCCATTTCGACGCAAATAGCGCGGGCCGCGCCGCCCGCGCCGAAAACCACGGCCTTTTTGCCTTGGACGCTGATATTGTTGGATTTAAGCGACATCATAAAGCCCTTGCCGTCGGTATTGTCGCCGAACAGCTTGCCGTTTGTATTTACGATTGTATTGACCGCGCCTATCAGCCTTGCCGCTTCGGATACTTCGTCGAGATAATCCATTACTTCGATTTTGTGGGGTATCGTGCAGTTGATCCCGCGCATCTTGAAGGCCTTGAGCCCCCTTATCGCGTCGCCAAGCTGGTCTTTTTCGACGTCTATAGTTAAAAAACGCCAGCGCTTCAGCCCCATATGCTCGAAAGCGGCTTCCTGGATTACCACGCCTGGATTTTCCGCCACGGGATGACCAAACACGCCGACCAGATTATCGAGATAATTCTGTTCCATAAACACTCTCCTATCTTAATTAGGTTCTTGTATAGCTATGGAAATCTGTCAAATGCGCTTTTCAGACTCTATTGCCATCATATATATTCAAGACGGCGTTGTCAACACATATAACCTAAATTACTTTCATATGAAAGACAATATTGTTTGTATATAGATTTTTTGTGGAAAATTATTGTTTTTACTCCGTATATCATGTATGATAAATATACGGCGGAGGAATTCCATGAAGAATATATTAGTCTTTACTGGCAGCTATACTCAGCCCTTGCGTATTGGTACCGGACAAATTGTGGACGGCAACGGCGAAGGCATTACCGTGTTTCGCGCATCGGCGGACGGTAGGCTGACGAAACTGAGAAGCACCATTGCGCCAAACCCCACCTACCTTGCCTTGCATCCGAGCAAGCGCGCTCTGTATTGTGTCAACGAGCTAAAAGAATATGAAGGCGTTGCGTCGTCGTCGGTATCGGCATACGCGCTGGATACGCAAACGGGCGCGCTCACTTTCATTAACCGGCGGCTTACGGGCGGCGAGGACGCGTGTAATATCTGCCTTAGCCCAAGCGCAGAGCATTTATTGGCTGCGAACTTCACCGGGGGCAGCCTGAGCGTGTTTCCTCTTTGCGCGGAGCACGGCATATGCCGCCCTTCCTGCTTTTTTCAGCACTATGGCCATAGTGCTGATCCGCTAAGACAAAAAGAGCCGCACGTTCATCAAGCTATTCCCGATCACTCGGGCAGGCATGTGCTCGTTTCCGACTTGGGAACCGATGAAGTGGCAGTTTACAGGGCTGATTGGCCCAAAGGGCATCTTGCCCCCGCGCCGGATCGGAACATAAGAATTTTGCCCGGTATGGGGCCAAGGCTTTTAGCATTCAATCAAACCGGCGAGCGGCTTTATGTAATTACGGAAATGGGCAACGCGGTATTGGTGTACGCATACGACGATAAAACCGCCGCCGTAAGGCTGCTGCAAACGATATCCACGCTCCCGGCCGCGTGTTCTATAGAGAGCATAGCCGCTTGCGTCAAGCTGCATCCAAGCGGCAAATTTTTATACGCCTCTAACCGCGGCCACGACAGTATCGCCGTGTACGGCATGGACTCGGACGGGCTGCTTTCCCCGCCCGTATTCCAGCCGTCCGGCGGCCGAACGCCGCGCGATTTCGATATTTCGCCTTCGGGCAAATTCCTTATCGCGGGCAATCAAGAAAGCGATGAGCTGGCCGTCTTTACAATCGATACGCATAGCGGCATGCTCAGCGAATCATACAGGGCGGCGTGCGGCTCCGTTACTTCGGTGCTAATCGCGGATATCGGAGAATAGCGGTTTATGATGGAAGCACTGATATTCAATCTGCAAAAATTCTCACTGCATGACGGCAGCGGGATACGCACGAACGTGTTCTTTCAAGGCTGCAACCTTCGATGCAAATGGTGCGCCAATCCCGAATCGATGGAAATAGCGCATGATTTAACTCATGGAAAAGCAAAGCGCTATACGCTATGCGAGCTTATGGCAGAGCTGATAAAGGACAAGCCCTTTTACGACGCGAGCGGCGGAGGCGTAACGCTAACAGGCGGAGAACCGCTTTTGCAATATGAATTTGTCTTAGCCCTCTGCGACGCTCTTCACGCGGCAGATATCCGTGTAAACCTTGAGACTGCGGCAAATGTTTCCCCGGATATATTCAGGCGCGTTGCTCTAAAATGCGACGCGATTCTCGCCGATCTCAAGCATTACGACCCTTCGGCGCACAAACGCGGCTGTGGCGTGGATAACGCGCTAACTATCGAGAACATCCGATATGCGCTGCAAGCGGGCGTACATACGATAATTCGCATTCCTATCATTCCCGCTTTCAATAATTCCGCGCGGGATATGCGGGAGTTTGTACGCTTGCTGGGGAACATTGGCGTGCGGGAAGTACACCTGCTACCATTCCATCAGCTGGGGGAAAGCAAATATAACGACTTGAACATTGACTATGCGTATGCGGGTATTCCGCAGCTGCATAGCGAGGATATGGAGCCGCTTGCGGAGATTTTGCGAAAGAACGGCCTTCAAGTGCAAATAGGCGGCTGATATAATGCGTGAAACTAAGTATGCGGTGACTAAATCGTAAACCTGTAGAGGCGAACTGTGTTCGCCCGCAATACACCACGGGCGAACACAGTTCGCCCCTACAGAATATCGCGTTAATCAGCGTGTGCCTAATTTGAAGGCTTAGCAGTCGGGAATAGGTGAACCTTATGGAACTGAAAAGCTCGTATGCTTACGCTATCGTAGCGCCCACGAGCATGGGCATACGAATCACGCCCTTCGACCGGCAGCCTGTAAGCGCGAGCGTGCTTTACAATATGCAGGCCACGAGCGCCGAATCGAACGTTTTGAGCATCGCCGCTTCGCTGGGGCTTCGTACGAAGCTGTTGACGGCATTCGTTAAGGGCAGCGAAACGGCGGCTTTTATTAAAGGCGACCTGCGCAGGCGGGGCATAGAATTCGAAGGGCCCGAGATGGCGCAAGGAGGGCCGTGGGGATTTCGGCATCAGTTCAACATCGCGGACAGCGGCAAGGGCGTGCGCGGCCCGCGGGTACAAAACGACCGCGCCGGAGAAGTAGGCCGAACGCTAAATTCCAGCGGCTTCGATCTTGAACGGTTATTCGAAAGCGAAGGCGTTGCTCTATTGCATATCTCCGGCTTGATCGCGGCGCTATCGGGCGATACCGGCGACTTCTGCCTGAAGCTCATGAAAAAGGCGCGGGCAAGCGGCACGAAGATCAGCTTCGATTTGAATTACCGGGCGTCATTTTGGCAAAACCGTGAGGGCGAACTGGGAGAGCTATTTAAAGACTTGGCGCAAAATGCGGATATATTGATCGGAAACGAAGAGGATTATCAGCTCGCGCTCGGTATCGAAGGCCCAAAAGGCCACGGCGCTGAGCTTGGCGGCCAAACCGCGCTTTACAGGCTAATGATCGAAAGAGCCAAGACACTCTATCCCAACGTATCCGTTTTTGCCAATACATTGCGGGAAGTAATAAACGCCGACGAACATCTGTGGGGGGCGCTTATGTGTGCCGATGACGAATGGCATATCGCAGTACCCAAGCGCATCCCTATTCAAGACCGGATCGGCGGCGGAGACGCCTTTGTCGGCGGCATGCTATATGGCATGCTGAAGGGCTGGCCCGCGGCGAAGTGGCTGCAGTTTGGCTGGGCGGCCGGAGCGTACGTGGTTACGCTGACAAGCGATTATGGCCTTCCTTCGGATGAGGAGCAGCTTTGGAGCGTCTACGAAGGCAACGCCAGGGTAAAGAGATAGACATAAAAGCTGAAAGGAGCATGTGTCATGAAAAAGAATGATATCGGCGTGGCCGGCTTGGCTGTTATGGGCGAGAATCTCGCGCTAAATATCGAAAGCAAAGGCTTTGCGGTAAGCGTTTATAACCGCACATTAAAGAAAACAACTAATTTCCTCGAAACGCGCGCACAGGGTAAAAATATATTTGGGGCATATTCCCTCGAAGAGCTCGTCCAAACGCTCGAGCGCCCCCGCAAGGTCATACTCATGGTAAAAGCGGGCGCAGCCGTAGACGATTTCATCTCGCGGCTCATACCTCTTATGGACGCGGGAGACGTTATTATCGACGGGGGCAATTCGAACTTTCACGATACGATTTGCAGAACGGAATTCGTAGAAAGCAGAGGCCTATTGTATGTCGGCGCGGGGATCAGCGGCGGCGAAGACGGCGCGTTGAACGGCCCGTCGATGATGCCGGGAGGCTCAAAGGCGGCTTGGCCCCTGATACAGCCGATATTTCAAGCGGTTTGCGCAAAGGTGGGAAACGCCCCGTGCTGCGGTTGGATTGGCGATAATGGTGCGGGGCATTTTGTCAAGATGGTGCATAATGGCATAGAGTACGGCGATATGCAGATTATCTGCGAAGCGTACCATATCATGCGTGAGCTTTTGGGCATGAGCGCGGGTAAGATAGCCGGGGTATTCGCGCGCTGGAGCCAAACGGAGCTTTCGTGTTACCTAGTCGAAATAACGGCGGATATTCTTGGCTATATCAACGATAAGGGGCAGTACGAGGTCGACGGCATACTCGACGCCGCGGGACAAAAGGGTACCGGCAAGTGGGCCGGAATATCGGCTCTGGATTTAGGCGCGCCGCTGACGCTGATATGCGAATCGGTGTTTTCGAGATGCCTTTCGTCGATGAAGGACGAGCGCGTGCTCGCTTCAAAGGCGTTCAACAAAGCCGCGCCCGTCTTCAATGGCGATAAAGACGCCTTTATTGAAGACATAGGCCGCGCTCTCCTTGCTTCGAAAATAGTTTCCTACGCCCAAGGCTTCGCGCTGTTAAAAGCCGCGTCGGAACACTATAAATGGGCTTTGGACTATGGCTCTATCGCCATGATGTGGCGCGGGGGCTGCATAATCCGCAGCGTATTCCTTGATACGATAAAAGAGGCGTTTCAGAACGATCCAACGCTTAATAACTTGATGCTTGCGCCATACTTCAAGCAAAAGCTCGAAGCTTCGCTGCCCTCTTGGCGGCGGGTAGCGTCCGCGGCGTTGTTATGCGGCATTCCCGCGCCGGCGCTTTGCAGCGCGCTGACCTTTTTTGACGGCTATACAGCCGCGAACCTGCCCGCAAATCTTTTACAGGCGCAGCGAGACTACTTCGGCGCGCATACATACGAGCGCGCCAATGCGCAAAGAGGGGAGTTTTTTCATACAAACTGGACGGGAAAAGGCGGCGCAACATCCGCGTCCACGTATTCTTTGTAACGCCGATGGAGCATAGCACTACGGCTTAGGGCGCAAATAAAAAAGATTCAAAGGGATGCGATAAAATCTAAGGCTGGCGCATTAATACTGTGAACAGCTTGAAAAATTATTGAAACAAGGAAGGCGATAGTGATGAAAAGCAAACGGATATTGATTCTATGCGCGGCGGCGTTGCTTTTGGCGGCGCTTCTGCCAAACGGCGCTTTGGCGGCGGCAAGCGCTACGGATGAGTATATCGGCGAAGCAAGGGCGAAATCCATAGCGCTTTCTGACGCCGGGCTATCGGAATCCGGCGTGCGCAGGCTCAAGGCGAAGCTAGACCGCGAGCACGGGATCATGGTCTATGAAGTCGAGTTCAAAAACGGCCGCATGGAGTACGAATACGAAATCGACGCCACTAGCGGCGCTATCCTTCAATCGGACGCCGAGTACGACGATTAATCTAGCGCAAAATAGTCGTACCGGCCACCCTCAATACAATAACGGAACCGATTACTTCATCCGCTCAAAATCCGCCGCGCCATGCTTGCACAGCGGGCATATGAAGTCTTCAGGCAAGACGTCGCCCTCGTACACGTATCCGCAAATCTTGCAGACGAAGCCCTTCTTATCGTCCTTCGGCGGCTGCGGCTTGGGCTTGATGTGGTCGAAGTAATATTGGTAGGTTGTGCTTGGTTCCTTCGAAAGCGTCAGCGCCTCCGTTACTTCGGCTACGAAGAGAGTATGCGTGCCGTAGTCGTAGGCTTGTATCACCTTGCAAGCAATCATGGCGTTTGTATGCTCCGGCACGTAGCGGATACCGTTTTGAGCGCGATCTTCATAGCCGCTGCCTGCAAATTTGTCGGTATCCCGCCCGCTATGGAAGCCGAACTGTTGGAAAATCCTAAATGGCGCGCTTTCAGATAGGATAGAAAGGTTGAAAGCGCCCGTTTTGATAATCATATCGTGCGTGAAATTGGTTTTATTCACGGCGATAGACAGCCTCAGCGGCTTTTCCGTAATCTGCGTGGCGGTATTTATGATACATCCCGAATCCTTTTCGCCGTCCTTCGCCGTTAAAACGAACAGGCCGTAGGAAAGCTTGAACATCGCTGCGGTATCGATAGCGCTTGCGCCGCCCGCCGCCGCGGCGCTTACCTCACGCGAAAAATCCGCGGCGATAGCGTTCGCAATGGCCTCTAGCTCCGAAAGCTGTTCGGTTTTTAGGCTGGATTTCAAGCTAAGCGTTTGCTCAAGGAATTTGATATCTTTGCAGCCCTCCAGCTTTTTTCGGATCAAGCCGCCGCTTGTCGCCGCCCATGAGCCGTTTTCGATGATGGCGACAGTGCGGTTTTGGATGTTATGCGCCGCGAGGTCGCTTAAAAGATCTTCCATCGACACGAATATACCGGCGTTATATGTAGTAGAGGCGAAAACGAGGTGGCTCCACTGGAACGCAGCCGCGATGATTTCCGATACCGGCGAGACCGATACGTCGTACATTGCGGCTCGCACGCCCTTTTCGCGCAGGCGGGAAGCGAGGATTTCCGCCGCGTTTTCCGTATTGCCGTAAACCGACGCGTAGGCGATCATGACGCCCTGTTCTTCCGGCTGATACTCGCTCCAAAGCATATACTTCGAAAGAATTTCAGAAAGCTGATTGCGCCATACGAAGCCGTGCAGCGGGCAGATCATCTCTATTTGAACGGCGGAGGCTTTTTTTAGAAGCGCCTGAACCTGTTGGCCGTATTTGCCCACGATATTCGTGTAATATCGCCGCGCCTCGTCCATATAGTCGCGCTCGAAATCGACCTCGTCCGCGAAGAGAGCGCCGTTGAGCGCGCCGAAGCAGCCGAAAGCGTCCGCGGAAAACAGAATCTTATCTGTTGCGTCGTAGGTTACCATGACCTCCGGCCAGTGTACCATCGGGGCCATTAGGAAATGAAGCTTATGCTTCCCCGTATCCAGGACGTCGTTTTCTTTCACAACGAGCGCGTCTGGCTCGAAGTCGAAAAATTGCTTTATGAAAGCGAGCGTCTTGGCGTTTCCGACGAGCTTTATCCCGGGATATCGGGCTATAAGCTCTTCGAGTACGGCGGAATGGTCGGGTTCCATATGCTGGACGATAAGATAGTCGAGCTTTCTTGAACCCAAGGCTTCTTTTACGTTTTCCAGAAAGCGATGCCTAACGGCCTTGTCTACGGTATCGAACAGCACGGTCTTTTCGTCTAAAAGAAGATAGGCGTTGTACGATACGCCCTTTGGAACCGAGTATACGCCCTCGAACATGGCCAGCCGCCGGTCGTTCGCGCCTACCCATATCAGGTCTTCGGCGACTTTTTTAATACAATGCATGATGTCCTCCGCTCCTATTCAATTGGCTTCATTTTATCATTTCCATGAAGAGGATATAATTTCCTTCTCAAAGGCGGCTTATTTTTTCGCGAATATACGACCATTTCTTCATATCGTAAAATATCCGTAAAATCGGGCGGCGCTTGGAATCGGCCTCTTGCGTAACGGAATAATATGCCGATATAATTATTAAAATATTGCACAGGAAGAATGTATTGGAAAAAATCTTCTTCATCGATATAAACGCCTTGTTCCCGACGCTGTTTTGGGGAAATACGATTGCTCTGATTTTCCTTATTATCTTTCGCGGCGCGAACAGGCTTCAAAGGCTGCCTCGCTTATCGTTATACTTGGTTATTGCGCGGCTTTGCCACGCGATTTACTATTTCGTGGCTTCGGGGCGCGATATTCTGCCGGATTGGCTATCGGTTAACCTGGGAAATACTCTGCTGTTCATCGGCTTCTTTTTCGAGGCGCATGCGATATTCCGCCTGATTAAAGAAAATACGAACCGTACAGACCGGCTGCTGCGCGCAATTCTTATCGTTGCCGTTACGGCGTTCAACGTCGTCGAAGCACTGCTGCCGTTTGGCGGTATACGCATAACGATGGCGTCGTTTGGCGTCGTCGCCCTTATGGCGCTGTCCGTCGTGCGCATGCTGCTTTCCCGCGATTCCGGAGCGCTTACAAAAGCGACGGCCATACTATATTGCGTGTTCCTGATATTGCTGCTTGGAAGGGCGATATATGGCCTCCAGAACCCGAACGCGGGCATTTTGGCGACAAACATCCTACATTCGGTTACATTCCTCTCGCAGCTTTTGCAGTTGATAATCGCGCTGCCGGCATATTCGCTGATTCTTAAAAGCTATGCCGACGAAGCGCTTCTTTTAATGGCTACGACCGACCGCGTGACAGGCGCTACGAACCGTCACGCGTTTATGGACACCGCAGCCGCCGTCTACAAAAATTGCAGGCGATATCGTATTCCATTCGCCGTATTATTTATCGATATCGATCATTTTAAAAAAGTAAACGACCAATATGGGCATCAGTTTGGCGACAGTGTTCTGGTGCGCGTGGCGGCGCTCATTGATAAATGCCTGCGGGAAAGCGATTTGAGCTGTCGCTATGGCGGCGAAGAATTCGTCGTATTGCTGTCGCGTTCCGACGGGCCGTCCGCGGAGCTGGTCGCCCGGCGTATTGTGGACGAAGTGCGGGAAACGCGCTTCGAAGAGCATCCTGAATTTAAAGTTACCCTCAGTATCGGCGTCGCTTTTGGCGCGCCGCTTCTTGAAAAAAGCTTTGAAGAGGCTATAAACCTTGCCGACGAGGCCATGTACCGCGCAAAGAGGGCCGGGCGCGGACGTATCGTCATGAACGAGGCGGAGGCATAATTACAAAAGTTTTCGCCCTTTGCTAAACTTCGAAATAAAAGCTATACTATATGCAAGCCATCAAGAACTAATAAGAAAGGACGGCTTGCATGCCCGAAAGCAACGAAAAAAGGCTACTGATCGGCCAATTTGCCGATTCGTACGCGCCTACGGTGGACGGCGTCGTTACAGTAGTACAAAATTACGCCTATTGGCTTAATAAAAAATTCGGCAGTTGCGTCGTTGTGGCGCCCAAAACGCCTGGATACGAAATACACGAGCCGTTTCCCGTCGTTCCATTCATATCTATCCCCGCCTACGGGCGCGAGCCTTACCGGCTTGGCCTTCCCGGAGTAGACATGAGATTCCAAAGACAGATGCGCGCGATCGAATTCGACTTGGTGCACGCGCATTCGCCATTCGTGGGCGGTATGGAGGCAATGCGTATCGCAAAAGAGCGCAATATTCCGCTGGTAACGACGTTCCACTCAAAATACTATGACGATTTCCTTACTTATTTCGGCAGCGAAACGCTGGCCATGACTGCGCTTTCGACGCTGATGCGGTTCTATCGGAAAGCGGATTACGTTTGGACTGTGTCGGACGCCACGGTGCAAACGCTGCGCGAGTACGGCTACCGGGGCGCGGTGGAAGTGATGCCGAACGGTACGGAGGTACGGTATCCAAAGGATTCCGGCGCTGCGCGCGATAGGGCGGAAGCCTTGTGCGGCCTAACGAAAGACCAGCCGCTGCTGCTATTCGTCGGGCAGCATATTTTACAAAAAAACACGCCGCTTCTGATTCGGGCCTTTGCAAGGTATCGCGCCTATGGCGGACGCGCCAAGCTCGCTATGGTAGGGCAAGGCTATGCCCGCGAGGAGCTCGAACTGCTCGCAAAGGAGCACGGCGTTGGGAATGACGTCGTCTTCATGGGCCAAATAGTCGACAGGGATTTATTGTCGGGTTTCTATTTGCGCGCCAGCTTATTCGTATTTCCGTCGCTATACGATAACGCGCCGATAGTAGTGCGCGAAGCGGCCGCGATGGGCTGCCCGAGCCTAATGATCCGTGAATCGACAGCGGCGGAGATCATTTCCGACGGCGAAAACGGCTTCCTTTGCGCGAATAGCGCCGACGCTTTGAGCAAAAGGTTGTTCGATCTTATGGAAGATCCTTCGCGCTTAAAGAGCGCCGGCGAAGCCGCGAAGGAGACTATAGTCGTGCCTTGGGAGAAAATCGTTGAGTCCGTATATGAGCGCTATAAAGCGATAGTATATAGCTATTCTCCCAACAAGCGCGGCGCGCGCGTCCGGGAACGCATGCATTCCCGTAAGCTGCGGCAGCGCCGCAAGCATCTGCGCAAATACGCTAGGATACTATTCGACCCCGGCAGCGGGGCGTGGGTCAGCGCGGAGCGAAAAAAGAGGCGAAGCGACAAGGATTCGCTCAATACGCCAAAATGAATAGATATACGCCAAGAGAGCGGCATACGGCGCGCGTAACGGAGGTTTTCGCCAATAATATACAGGATGTTTTTCGCTATATACAAAAGCGGTGAATTTTGGTATACTACGTCCAAGATGAAGAAGTATGCGCTGAAAAAGCTTTTCTGTATTTTCCTTGCCGCCGCTGTGATCGTCGCGGTATTGCCCACGGCTTTTGCGGCCGCCCCCGAGATCGAATCCGAGGCGGCGGTGCTTATCGAGGCCGAATCCGGCCGCGTCTTTTTCGAGAAGGACAGCTCGAAGAAATGGTTTCCTGCGAGCACAACGAAAGTCCTCTCGTCGATCATAGCGATCGAACAGGGCGACCTCGACGAAACCATTACCGTCGGCAAAGAGGTCAACCGGTTTAACTCGTCGTCATCTTTAATGGGCATTCGCGAAGGAGAGACTGTATCGCTCCGCGACCTGCTTTACGGTATGATGCTCGCCTCCGGCAACGACGCCGCGGCGACTGTCGGCGTGGCTATCGGCGGCTCGCTTGAAGAATTCGCGGAGCTTATGAACGCGAAGGCCAAAGAGCTGGGCATGGAAAATTCCCATTTTGTCAATCCTCATGGCCTGCACGACGAAGAACATTATTCCACGGCGCTCGATATGGCGAAGGCCGCCGCGTACGCCATGAAAAACGAGACATTCCGCACGATCGTCGCCACGGAAGAATATACCGCCAAAACGGCTTCGAGACACCAGGACAAACCGCTTGTCCTTACGACAACTAATAAGCTGCTCTATTTCGATTCCGAAAAGGACGACCACGATTACCGCTACCGCTACGCCACGGGCATCAAAACGGGCTCCACGCCCGCCGCGAGCGGCTGCTTGATTGCGTCCGCAGAGAAGGACGGCGTCGAGTTTATCGCGGTTGTTCTGGGCGACACAACACGCAAATATACCGAGCGCTGGCGCGAAGTGCGCGATATGTTCGAATACGGCTTCGATAATTTTACATCCGTACAGCTTAGCGCGCTGCCCATAGAAAAATCCATGACGGCGCCTATTGCAAACGCCGCTCCAGATGACGACGGCAACGCCATAAGCACGGCGCCCATTCAAGTTACGCTCGGAGATCAAACAATCAGTGGCCTTAAGTCTCAAATCGAAGGCCTGAAGGACGACGCGTCGCCGATTAAAGCCGAATTACATCTCGATAAAGAGCTAGTCGCGCCTATCTCAAAAGGACAAGCGGTAGGAACGGTATCCTACCGCTTGGAAGACGAAGTGCTCGCCATTGTCGAGGCGTATGCCGCCGAGGCCATATATGCCCAAAACGCGCCGCCGGCACCGACAATTGATCTCGTAACAGTTCCTGGTTCGATTACAAATGATACTGAGGCGACCGGCCCGAGCCCAATCCTTTACGTCGTGTTGGTTTTGCTGGCGCTGCTTTTGGCGGTACTCGTAATGCGCATCTTGCATGTGCGCAGGATGCGGCGAGCGCGGCAAAAGAGGCGGCTTGCAGTACATAGACAAACATCGGGTTCGTCCTACAACGGCCGTAGGCGTACCGTCGGAAACCGCTATTCCATGTATTCAAGGAGCAGGCGCTGATAAATTTCGCTTGATCGAAAAGCAAAGCTGTGCTATATTATTTGAGCTGCGCTATAAAAATAGCTGCGAGCCGGTGTGATGGAATTGGCAGACGTGCTGGACTCAAAATGTACTGCGTCTGTAAGCGCAGCTGGCGGTAAAGCCCCCGTGTTATCGGGATTTTTGACACTTGAATATCGTTCTTGGTTTTTATGTCCCTCCTAAATGTCCCTCCGATTTCCCGGAGCGAATTTCGGGAGCAAGACTTAAAAATAGCCGTGCCGGTGTGATGGAATTGGCAGACGTGACGGACTCAAAATCCGTTGGTAGCGATACCGTGTCGGTTCGAGTCCGACCACCGGCACCACAGGCCCGCGAGGCCCTAA
>QMCD01000731.1_pt1 | contig 22415 bp, 17 predicted proteins | sample 1821841 | NCBI WGS metagenome assembly QMCD01 (sample SAMN01991225, study PRJNA193472) | Termite gut metagenome, whole genome shotgun sequencing project. | isolation source: worker | host: Macrotermes natalensis
CGGGGGAGCCGGTAAAGGTACACAAGCCGCAAAACTGGTTGAGGAGTTTGATATCGCTCATATTTCTACCGGAGACATCTTGCGCGCTGCTGTTAAAGCAGGAACCCCCCTTGGCACAGAAGCTAAATCTTATATGGATAAAGGCGAGTTGGTGCCGGATAGCGTAGTTATCGGTCTGGTAAAAGAGCGCTTACAGGAAAAGGATACCGAGAAAGGTTTTATTCTCGACGGATTCCCACGCACCTCCATGCAAGCCGTAGCCTTGTCTTCTGAGCTTGCCGAGCTTGGCAGAGACATTGACGCTGCTGTAGCTGTAAATGTAGACTTTGAAGTAATCGTCAAGCGCCTTACCTCTCGTAGACTCTGCAAGGATTGTGGCTATATCGGAACCGAATCTGACAGCGCCTGTCCGCAATGTGGCGGCGAGATGTATCAGCGCGACGATGATAATGAGACCACTGTTCGCAATCGCCTTGAAGTTTATGAACAGTCCACCGCACCACTCATCGAGTACTATCGCGGAAGTAACCTTTTAGTAGAAGTTGACGGAGACAGACCGGTAGACGAGGTCTTCCTCGACATAAAAAGACAGATCGTTAAATAAGCGACATAGGGAGCTGTATCAAAAGTATGGACATAGGTCAGATTGTCATTGCCACACATCCATCAGCCACTCACATGCGCCCCCTGTCATTCCCGCGAAGGCGGGAATCCATAATAAACGATTAGTGCTATGTGAAAAGTTGAAGAAGTATTTTACCATAAGACTTTTGATACAGCCCATAATCTCTTCTGAATTGCGAGAATTGTGATAATACTTAAAACACCTGCAGAGATCGATGCCATGAAAGAAGCCGGACGCGTAAGTGCAAAAGCACTTCGCAAGACAGGTGAGCTTGTGCGCCCCGGTATCTCAACTTTGGAATTGGATAAGTTTGCTGAGAACTTAATACGCATGGAAGGCGGTATTCCCGCCTTTCTTGGTTATGGCGGATTTAAGGGCTCTATCTGCTCATCCATAAACAGTCAGATCGTACATGGTGTTCCATCAGCCGGCGTGTTTTTAAAAGAGGGCGATATCATTTCGATAGATGTTGGTGCCATTGTTGGTGGTTGGGTAGGCGACAACGCCTGGACTTTTGCTGTTGGTCAAGTTGCACCCGAAGTTGCACGTCTGCTGGAAGTGACCGAACAATGCATGTGGGATGCAATTGATGCAGCACGTGAAGGAAATAGGCTTGGCGATATCGGACACGCAGTACAGAGTTTGGCTGAGCGCGAGGGTTATGGTGTGGTTAGAGAATACGTTGGTCACGGCATAGGTCGTGACATGCACGAGGATCCCAATGTGCCAAACTTTGGTAAAAAAGGGCAAGGGGTAAAACTTAAAAGTGGTATGGTGCTTGCAATAGAGCCAATGGTTAATATGGGCACACATAAAACTGCCGGTCCCTTTGAAGATCGCTGGACAGTTTTTACAGCGGACAACAAACCGTCAGCGCATTTTGAAAAGACGGTTGCGATTACCGATGGAGATCCACTAATACTTACCGCCGAGTAAAAACAGCTGGGAGCATGACGAATAGCAGGGAACGAGCAGCTATTTATCAATCACGAGTTCTTTAAATTTATCAGCAAGATAGTCCTTGCCTAGTGCCTCCAACGCTTCGTAGGCTTCTAACAGTTTCTTGCCCTCAGAAGTAAGCTCTGAGCCTCGAGCCCCATTGCGATCGATCAGGTCAAAACCAAAGCCGGCCTCTGTTTCCTTGACGATACGCCAAGCCTTACTGTAGGCCATACGAATTTTTTTTGCCGAGGCATTAAGGGATCCGCATTGCTCAACACCGCGTAGAAGTGTTGCTATACCTTTTCCAAAAGTGCCCTTGTCTACTTGCTTTCCTGAATAAAATGCTAGCCTTAGCTGAAAATCAAGATGCTTCATGCTCTTCATTGCAATTACTTTCTCGTCGATACTTAAGGTTTGTTTGGTTAAATCGTATTGTTTTACACATTTTAACACTTTATCCAAATGAAGAACAATAAGGCTAGTTAACAATTATGCTCAAAAAAGGAATTTATTTTTGAAGCTTTACATTTACTCACTAATTCCAAATTTCTAATCAAACTAGGGAAGTGCCGATTTGGCGCGTAATGATCAAGTCGGTGCTTCCCTAGCTTTGTACTGGTTGTTTTGTCCAAGATTTGTGAAATGAGAAGCTATATTCTGTAAAAAACAGTTTGAAAAATAATGTGCTCTGCGAGAATATCCAAAAACACAAAAAAAGCAATCTAAATATACCAATAAATGAATGCATAACATTAGAATAATATATTTGACGATATCCATATAATCATGCAATAATCAGCAAATAGGTTAGGCGATGCGCAACTAAATAACGCAGAGTCTTTAAGGGGCAACAAAAGGATGGGGCAAAACATGAATAATCCAAAATCAATTCCAATCAACACACACACACTACTATCAACGAAACAATGAGATTAAAAACTCTCAAAATCCTCCTAGCGGCAATACTTGCACTTGGAGGATTTTTAATATTTGAGCCAAGTAAAGCATACGCTGCCCCAAGTGTAGAAATCATAGATGTAAGTGACGCTAAGGCAGACTACAGATTAGTAGAAGAAAAAAATCAATATGGCCATTTAAAGCTTTTCTGTCAGAAGGAGATATATCAACTACAACATGGAAAAGCTCAGATACAAGTGTTGTAAGTATTAGAGAAGAAACTAACGGAGTATACTTTGATAGCTCAAAAGAGGGAACATCTAAAGTAACTCTAACTGTAAAAACTACAGATGGAGATACGTATACAGATGATGCATATGTATCAAGTTATGCAGAAATAGATGACACTCAAGCTTTAATCAAAAACACATCAATGCTATATAGAGGAGCTACAACTACTCAAGGTGCAAGAATAGATATCCCTAAAGACACTAAGCTTACAATACTTAGAAAGTGTTCAAGCTTTTATTACGTAGACATAGATACAAGCTTTGAGGTAGATGACTTCTTTAAAACTCAAACAGGATTTATCGCTAAAGTAGACATAACAATACCTGTAAGTAAAGTCACACTAGATAAATCATCACTTAGTCTTTATATTGGAGACACAGATACATTAAGTGAGACAGTATATCCAGACCTGGCAGATAACAAACAAGTAACTTGGACAAGTTCAAATAGCGATGTGGCTACAGTTAGTTCAAGTGGTAAAGTCAGTGCAAAAGATATAGGAAGCACAACCATTACTGTTACAACTACAGATGGGCAAAAGACAGCTACATGCGAGGTAGAAGTAACTCCAATACCTGTAAGCACCATAAAGCTTGATAAGACTAAAATCACGCTTCAAGTACCTGAGACATTTACTTTAAAAGCTACTGTTTCTCCAAGTGATGCAGATAACAAAAACATAACTTTCACAAGCGATAACTCACAAGTTGCCAAAGTAGATTTAAAAGGTAAAGTCACAGCTGTAAGTGTAGGCAAAGCTACAATTACAGCAACTACTGAAGATGGTGAGAAGACAGCTACTTGCGAGATAGAAGTTAAGCCAATACCGGTAACTAAAGTTACACTCAATAACTCTAGTCTCTCCATCTTTATTGGGCGTACAGCTACACTTAAAGCCACTATATCTCCTGCAAACGCAACAACAAAATCTGTCACCTGGAAAAGCTCAAACACCAAAGTAGCTACAGTAGACAAGTCAGGTAAAGTAGTAACTAAAGGTGTAGGTAAAGCTACTATTACTGTAACTACTACAGATGGAAGCAAAACTGCTAAGTGCACACTGGAAGTAAAGCCAATACTTGTAAGCGGTGTAAAGCTCAACAAAACAAACATATCAGTGATGGAAGGACAAGCATTCACTCTTGTAGCCACTGTATCTCCGAGCAATGCCACAAACAAAGCAGTTACTTTTAAAAGCTCCAACACCAAAGCTGCAACAATAGATCAAACAGGTAAGGTTACGGCCCAAAAGGTTGGCAGTGCAACAATTACAGTAACTACAACAGACGGCAAAAAGGTTGCTATGTGTAGTGTTATGGTTAAGCCTGTGCCTGTGGCGAGCGTAAAACTTAATGAAACAATGCTTCCTATGTCAGTTGGTCAAAGCGAGACACTAGTTGCTACAGTGCTTCCAACAAACGCAACCAACAAGGCGGTTACTTGGAAAAGCTCAAATCCAACAGTGGTAAGCGTGAGTCCAGCAGGTGTATTAAACGCTTTAAAAGTTGGCGCAGTAACAATTACGGTCACCACAAGAGATGGGGCAAAAAAAGCAACATGTAAAGTTGTGGCAGACAATGACTATTCCTCAGCTTCAAGTTCATCTTTAAAAAGAATCACAACCAAGCTTGTGGAAACCGCGCGTCTCTCAAATGGTAAGTTCAGAAATACATTCTCTTTTGTTGGTATTCCTAACGCTAATTATTACATGATCAACAAGAGAATAAGTGGTCAAAATAAGGTGTTGGAATCAAAGAAGTTGGTAGGTGGCCGCACTTACAAAGACTCAAATGCGGGAAACAAGAACGTCTATACTTACTGGGTTATTGCATATGATAAAAATCACAATCGAATTGGCACAGGATCAATAACTATAACAACAGGACAAACAACACTTACCGCTGAGGCTATCTCTTACAGCGATATAAAGCTTTCTTGGACAAGAATACCCAGAGCTACGGGTTACTTAATCTATAGAAGCACGGATAGAGATGTTGACCCAAAAGCCTACAAAAACGTTAGCTCTAAAACTACTTCGTTTACAGACAAAAGGCTGAAAGCTAAAACCACTTACTACTATACCGTTGCCGCAATTTGTAAAACATCAAGTAAAACTATTGTATTTGCCAAGAGCATAAAGCGAAGTGCAACACCCACAATAGTTGTTGCTACAAGAAAGTGTTTTGAAGGTCTAGCTAAAGAAAAGGTAGTTAAGCTTGGAAAAGGTGCCTCTTCAACAAAACTGATAAATGATATGAGAGTTAACACGGTTGATCAGGGAAACATTAAGCCGCCAATAAAGTACTATGTAGATATCGGAGCAAAAGTAACTCTTGAGATTCATATTTACGCGAATTTTTTATATCAAAAAGACGCAAAATCAGGTATCAAGCGATCTAATGACACTTCTGCAATAATAAAGTTTAAAAAAGGTGTGGAAAAGTATTTTCATAACAAGAAGATCAAAAAAGCTGGAGTTTACGAATATACGACTAAGGTATTTTGGCATAAAGACTCTGTTGGGCAGCGAAATATTAATGTGTTTATAGGTGGTGTAGCTACAAGAGGTGGATACTTAACTCAATATAGTGTGGAGGGTGACTATTGGTATCATGCTTATGGCGGGCAGCCACTCGGAGCTCAAAAGAGTGGCTCAAAAGATATGTCCCCTGTTATTTTTATGCCAACAGATAAGCAGGTAGAATCAAATATAGTTCTAGGTCATCAAGTGCCACAGCCTTTTGGAAATGTTGCTGCTCATGAAATGGGTCACATTTTCGGACTTGGTGATGGGTATTACGACATCAATCGCAGCGGAGACAGGATGACTGAAAATAGCGAGACTTGTTTTGTAGACGGTAGTTTCTTCTATAATATTATGTTGGATGCGAATGATATCGATAAAGCTCTACCAAATGATTTCGAAATGATTCTTAGAGCTTATGCAAATAATGTTAAGTCTAAATATGGAGGGTATGAATACTATAAAGATCACTATGACTACGTGAAGGTAGAAATCTCAGAAGAAATTGATAACAAGAAAGACTATGTTATCAGTTATCCAAATCAATAGTTGTTGGGGAAGGAACGAGACATGTTATCAAATTTCAAAAAAACACAAATAGTTATAATGGTAGCTCTTTCGTTGTTCGTGTCCTTATTAATAATTAATATGCCACCTGAGACAGCAAGTGCAGAGATATCGAATCCAACTACAGAAACCATTGTAGGCCTCAAGGCTCCAGAAAAACCATTTGCAGAAAGAATAAACTCAACAACCCTAAAGTTAAGTTGGAAAAAGGTAGATGGTGTGCCAGGGTACATCATTTACAGATACAATTCAGACACAATGACATACAAAAGAATTGCCAGAGCGGTAAGCCCAAAAACTTCTTGGACAGACAAAAATCTTATGACCAACAAAGTCTTTAAGTATAAGGTTCGTTCATACAAAACTGTAAACGGAAAAGAGATACTTAGTCCATATACATATGCAGTAACCGCAAAAACACATCTACCAAATGCTAGGGAGGCAAATGCGACAAGCATACACTGTGCTTCAAGTATTACTATTGGTCTAAGGGAAGTATTCTCATTTCATAGCGTGCCTCAAGCTAGTGACAATAAGTATCACGATGGTGCTAAAGTAATCAATAAGAAGCTTTACTATAAAGCTTCAAACAGTAATATCAAGGTCTCCAAAACCGGCAAGATTACAGGTCTAAAGTTTGGTACTTCAAAACTTATTATTCGAGCACATAACGGTCTTATTAAAGAAATTCCTGTAACAGTTAAGGACTTTTCGCAACCGGAAAAGTTTGTGACAACATTTGTTGAGCCGGTAATTACAGAGTCTTTCTTAAAAAAACATAAGCAAGATATAACAGATATCGCTCACTACTTCTTAACTCATCCAAAAGCAGGCACAGGTTTTCTTACGCTAGGAGATGATGGAGGTATAGACAATAAGTCAAATATTAAGTTGGGTAATGCTGAAGCGGCAATAAGTAACCTTTTAGCTAAATGCCCTTATTGGATCACCATTGATGTTGGTAATAAAGGGGTAAGCTTTCAAATTAGAGAAGATCCTGAACAATACTATCCATATTGGGTTGTAGGATTTTCATATTTTGACGATCTTACAGAGGAGGAAAAAGAGTATGTGAATATGGAACGAATCGCGCCAAGATGGAAATACTATTATATTGGGTACCCCACATAGACCATGTTTTACAATCCGGTGCAAGAAAACTTTCTAAACCAAAGGTTGCCTTTAGCTACAACTGCAATAACTCACAAAACCCCTAAGAGCTTAAAGTCTAGGCGTATCATTTGGAGCCCTATGGGATTGGCATCACTGTTATCTGCAGGGGAATTTGCTTGCCGCTATTCGCTAATGCATTTTGTGTTGCTGCCACAATGCCACCGCAGCAGGGGACTTCCATGCGTACTACTGTGATGGATTGGATGTTGTTTTCGGATATGATTGCACTCAGTTTTTCGCTGTAATCAATTGAATCAAGTTTGGGACAACCTATCAATGTAATCTTGCCGCGCATGTAGTTAACGTGAAAGTTTCCGTCACTGAATGCTGCGCAGTCTGCGGCTATTAGAATATCGGCGTTATCAAAGTAGGGGGCATTAACTGGTATCAGTTTTAGCTGTATCGGCCATTGTTTTAGCTCAGTTACAGCTTGGTTGTTGTTTGCATGGCTGCCTGCACCGGCTGCATTTTCAATTGCACGCGGCGCACTGCCCGGGCACCCACATATGTGGTCGTGTGCTGGCTGCTTCGCATTATTAGCCATGTGTTGTTTGACAGCCTCCTCATCAAAGGCGGCTGCTTCGCGCTCCTCAAATGTTATGGCGCTTGTGGGGCACACCGGCAGACAGTTTCCAAGACCGTCGCAGTAATCATCGCGAACAAGTTTTGCCTTGTCATCTATCAAAACGATCGCGCCTTCGTGACAGGCTTCAACACACAAACCACAGCCATCGCATCTATCCTCATCGATCTTAATAATTGTCCGTATCATGAGTTACCCTTTCAGTTGTTATTGAGGTGTTATTGTAGTCCATGACCCAAAGAATAATATGTTGTAAATACAACAAAACTCAGCTGCATAGAGTATTGCTGCCATTTCCGCGTAGGTGGGAACCACCTCGCAAGAGCCGCAACAATGGATTCCCGCCTGCGCGGGAATGACAGGAGATAGCGGGAATGACAGGAGATAGCGGGAATGACAGGGGCTAGCGGGAATGACAGGGGCTAGCGGGAATGGCAGAGAAAAGCGCGGAAATGGCAAAGCAAGATGTGGGAATGACGAAAGAGTGCGCTAATGTCCGATCTTACTTGTCCAACCAGCTCACTACAGCAGCTTTGATGTCTTCTACATCGTAGCCGCAGCTGTCTTTGAAGCGTACCTCCATGTTGTTTAGTTCCGCTAAGGGAGCGGGAATGCTTCCGGCGTTGTACGTGGCTTTTATGTGCTCGATAAGCCCGGTGACCCCAGCTTGGGTAAAACTCTCTTCAATTGGCTCGCCGGGCTTTATACCGTTAAGTGCTCGGTAAACATCGGTTCCAAACTTAGCCCAGTGAGCTGTAGATACTACCAGTACAGGGTTTGTGCTGCGCAAACGTTCTGCAACTTTCCATGCCACTGCTGTGTGTGGGTCGATCAGATAATTATGCGCCTCGTAGACCTCACGGATCGTTTGCAGGCAGTCAGCATTGCTCACCCAGTCGGCACTATAGTTTTGGCGCAACTTAGCAAACGTGTCCTTATCCACCTGAAAACGTCCTGTGGTTTTAAGGTCATCCATCCACCCGCGAATAGCCTCCGCGTTCCGTCCGGTTAGTTCAAACAACTGACGCTCCAGATTACTGGAGACTAAGATATCCATTGATGGCGATGGAGTGAGTACAAATGCACGTTCAGATATGTCATAAACTCCGGTGTTGATAAAATCAGCCAAGACGCGATTCTCGTTACTAGCACAAAGAAGTCTTCCTAAGGGCACACCAATTTCTGCGGCATAGTAGGCACCTAAAATGTTGCCAAAATTGCCGGTTGGCACGCAGACATCTATTTCGCTTCCGGCAGCTACATCTCCACGCTTAACCATTTGTGCATAAGCGCTCACGTAGTAGATGATCTGTGGCAGCAAGCGCCCCCAATTTATCGAGTTAGCACTGGAGAGACGAAGATTGTACTTCTCCAGCAACATGTCGTTAAAATCTTTATCGTTAAATGCCGCTTTTACAGCTGTTTGGCAGTCGTCAAAATTGCCATCAACACCAAAAACGGCAACATTATTACCAAGCTGAGTGGTCATTTGGCGCAATTGGATATCGCTAACACCGCCATTTGGGTAAAAGACAATGATATTGGTGTGGTTACGATCCTTAAAACCTTCCAACGCAGCTTTACCGGTATCGCCGCTTGTGGCAACTAAAATAAGGTAGTCACTGTCGTAAGGCGAAGCCCCTGTGTCAGCTGTGGAGATGCTTTCTTTTGCAGGTGACCAAGAATGATCTGCCCCTCGTTGTTTATCTATTGCCGCTGAGAAAAATACCGGTAAACACTGAAGTGCAAGGTCTTTAAAAGCAGAGGTAGGTCCGTGCCAAAGCTCGAGAACAAAGGTATCTTCTGTGACAGCTGCGATCGGAGCAATAGCGGGGGCATCGAAGTTCTCTCCGTAAGCTTGAGTCATAAGCGAATCTATGATGTCGTCCGGCAGATCTACCCCAAAGCGCCTAAAAATATGCGCTGCTTGTTTGGAATATCGCAAATCGCCCAAGGCGACGATCTCTTCTAAAGAAAGTTTGGGTAAAACACGAGGCACAAACAGTCCGCCGCCTAGTGCAATACCTTGAATAATCGCTCTGGTGAATGTAGTATCTTCGGTTGTAAATCCACGTGTATCAATATAAGTATTGATATATTCTTTGAAATTTGAAGCGCTGATCATTTTATTTACTCCTGTATGTGTTTACTTTTGCAATGATAGCCTAACACAACATGGTAAAATCATATGAAAATACTTGGTCTTTCAAAGGAATTCTATGAAATATGTAACAGCTGGGGAGTCGCATGGTCAGGCGTTGGTGACAATAATCACCGATGTTCCGGCAGGAATCAGGCTGTCTAGTGCCAACATTGATAGTGATTTGGCGCGCAGACAGCGTGGTTATGGTCGTGGGGGGCGCATGAAGATTGAGACCGACAAGGCAAATATCTTGTCGGGAGTCCGTTTTGGCAAGACTTTAGGAACTCCGATCGCACTTCAGATAATAAACCGCGATTGGGAGAATTGGACAAAAGTCATGGCGGTGGAGGGAGAGCCCCCAGAAGACCTGATTCGCGAGCAAAACCCACGTCCGGGGCACGCCGATCTTGTTGGAGCCATGAAGATAGGCAGCAGGGATTGTCGCGATATCTTAGAGCGAGCCAGTGCGCGCGAGACGGCAGCAAGAGTGGCTGCAGGTGCGGTTGCGAAGGCGTATTTGGCTGCATACGGTGTTTCAGTGGGCTCATATGTTACTCGCATTGGTGATGTAAAAATGCCTGATGCAGCTTTAGAGGGCATGGCAGGTGTTTTCGAGTCAAAAGATGTTGAGGAGTCGCCGGTGCGTTGCCCTGATGTGACAACGAGCGAAAATATGGCAGCAGCAATAGATAGTGCACGCGAAAATGGCGAAAGCCTCGGCGGTTGGTTTACGGTTACTGCGACAGGTCTTGTGCCCGGCATTGGTGGTTACGCAGAAGCCAGTGAACGTCTTACATCACGAATTGGCGCAGCAATACTTTCGATCCCGGCGATAAAAGGCGTGGAGTTTGGTCTTGGCTTCACATCAGGCACACTACCCGGATCGCAGGTGCATGACGCGATCATACCTCCACAGATTGATGGTGAAAGCCGCTTTGAGGAGTTTGATAAAAGCAACGTTATCCGCTACAGCGCTATTAATGCCCATATTAGGCGAGCCACAAATAACGCAGGTGGGTTAGAAGGTGGCATGACAAATGGTGAGCCGCTCATAGTAAATGCCGTTATGAAGCCGATACCAACTCTGACCAAGCCTTTAAAGACTATCAACCTGCGCACGCATGAACCGGTAGATGCCTCAAAAGAAAGAAGTGATGTTTGTGCGGTGCCGGCAGCAGCGGTTGTTGCTGAAGCAGAAGTGGCAATGGTTTTGGCTAATGCCTACATGGATAAGTTTGGACGTGATGATATGACTTCTGCCGTCTGGGCTTTTCGCACGTATTACGAAAGCGTACGCGCGTACTGACGCATACAGTATTGAATATGGAAAAACTGGCTGACCACATAATATTTATTGGCTTCATGGGATCGGGTAAGTCTACCGTATCGCGAAGACTTGCCCGCTTTGAGAACATGAACTGCATCGACATGGATACCTATATTGAGCGTGAAGCCAACATGAAGATACCTGAGATATTTAAGCTCGAAGGTGAGGCAGGGTTTAGAGAAAGAGAGTGGGCGTTTTTGTGCTCAATGATTGCGCGTGAACGCTCAATTTTGTCTTGTGGCGGTGGAGTTGTGACCAACGACAGCAGTCGCGAGTTGTTGGGGCAACTTGGATGTGTTGTCTATTTAAAAGTTGATGCCGCCGAGGCGGTATCCAGAATATCCAGACCTGAGACCAGACCTCTTTTAAGTGGAGAAATCCCGCCTGCAGAACTCTTGGCTTCTCGTTTAAAATACTATGAACAGGCAGCAGACATCACCATTGATACCAACGGCAAGACACTTTATCAGGTTGTGACTGCTGTGCAAAAAGCGTTAAGGAAAGAAGGAAAGCTATAGCATGGCTACAAGTAGGCTTAAAGTTGTTCTTGACCAAGAGCGAAGTTATGATATAAGGGTGGGTTGCAAGCTACTTGAAAACCTTGGCACACACTTGCGCGAGTTAAGCTCTGCAAAAAAGGCAGTTATAATCACAGATAGTAATGTTGGCTCACTTTATCTGGAGACGACCAAAAAGGCACTTGTCGAAGCGGAGTTTGAAGTTTACGACCTCACAATACCGGCAGGAGAAGAGAGTAAGAACATAGAAGTCGCTACAGAGCTTTGGGATGCACTTGCGATGTTAAACATCGGTCGTGATGGGCTTTTACTTGCTCTAGGCGGTGGAGTTGTTGGCGATATTACCGGGTTCATTGCAGCTACCTATATGCGTGGGATTGACTTTGTGCAGCTGCCCACAAGCCTTTTGGCGATGGTGGATTCATCGGTTGGTGGAAAAACTGCCATAAACATCAGTGCCGGGAAAAATCTTGTAGGCAGTTTTTATCAACCGATATATGTTGCTGCGGATCTGGACACTCTTGTCACTTTGCCTGATGCTGAGTGGGATAACGGCTTTGCAGAAATAGCCAAATCAGCCATAATTGATGGGGGAGAGTTCTATGAGTGGGTATTAAATAATGTATCTAGTCTGGTCGCGCACGACGACGATGCCTTAAAGCAAGTGATAGTGCGTGCGCTTACATTCAAAGCTCGCGTTGTAATTGCCGATGAAAAGGAATCCGGTCTGCGTGAATGTCTTAACTATGGTCACACCTTTGCTCATGCGCTGGAGCAAGTTTCCGGATACTCGATATCTCATGGAAAGGCCGTAGCAGAGGGAATGCGCTTTGCAGCGCGTCTGGCGGTGGAGGTAATTGGCTCGTCCAATGATTTTGTCAAAGCTCAAGACGACTTATTTGACGCTATTGGATTAAGTCCTGTTGCAGAGTCTTTTTCGTCTGATGAGTTATTCGAGTGCATGTTTGGTGATAAAAAAGTTCGTGGTGGAAACTTGAGATTTGTTTTTGCATGTGGCCCGGGTGAATGGAAAGTTGAGATTGTTGACCCAGACCTCGCAAAGATATATATAATATTATGGGAACAAGCGCGTATGTAATGTGTGTGCATGGGTGTAAATTTAAATGCTAGGGAAGTGCCGGCTTGCTGGAAACTGTAAGCAGGCGGCCATTGGAGGAGCTATGAAACTGCTTGTATTAAACGGACCGAATATGAATCTCTTGGGTATGAGAGAACCGGATATCTATGGGAATCTTACATTGGAAGAAATGAACAGAGAGCTGGCAAATTATGTTCAATCTCTTAACGAGCAGATTGAGGATGTAGAGACAAAGATTGAGCTGTATTTTTATCAATCAAACCATGAGGGAATGCTTATTGATGTCATTCACAAAGCTCATGAGAAGTTTGACGGTATAGTGTACAACCCTGCAGCTCATACTCACTACTCTTTGGCAATTAGGGATGCGATTGCTTCTGTTCCAACTCCGGTAGTTGAGGTTCATCTATCAAACATCAAGTCGCGCGAAAGTTTTAGAGCTGCCTCTGTGATGGCTATTGTTTGCATCGCTCAATTCATGGGAAAAGGGGTGGATTCCTATAAGGAAGGTATCGTTGCTCTGGCGAAATATGTTAAGGCTCAGCGTATTGCCGAACAAAAGCGAAAAGAAGAAGCGCTGAAGAAAGAGCAGGAAGCCGCTGCCGCTGCGAAAGCTGCCGAGGAAGCAAAGCTAGCGGCTGAGGCAAAAGCTGCCGAGGAGGCACGACTTGCGGCTGAGGCACAGGCTGCGGCTGAGGCAAAAGCAGCCGAGGAAGCAAAGCTTGCGGCTGAGGCAAAAGCTGCGGCTGAGGCAAAAGCTGCCGAGGAGGCACGACTTGCGGCTGAGGCAAAAGCAGCCGAGGAAGCACGACTTGCGGCTCAGGCTGTCACCACAGATTCACAAGTAGAGGCCGACAATGCCCCAAGTGCAGCTCAGGCAAGCGTTGTTGAAGTACCCTCGTCCAGTGTGATCGAAACTAAGGTTGAGGCAGTTGACCCAAACGCTCCTATTGAAGCTGTTGATGTTAGTATTGCCGATGCAACTAATGCGGCGGAGACAACACCGGATGGCGAAAAGAAAAAATCACGATGGTCGCTTTTTAAAAAGTCATAGAAAGTCATTAGAAAAGAGTTTATGTCTAGGAATCAAGATCACATATTACAACTTAATGCAGAGCTAAAAAGTAAAGGTCTTGATGCCTACGTTACCACCAAAACAGCGGACATTCGCTGGCTGACAGGCTTTTCTAACGTGTTTGATGAGGAGCAGGCGCATCAAGTGCTCATGGTCTCGTTTCAAGATGATCAGTTTAGCGTTGCAGCCAAACCATGTCTGTTTACGGATAAGCGATATTCAGAGGCTTTTAGAAGACTTAACAATAAAGGGCATTGGCGGATACTTGACGAAAGCAGACCACGTTTTGCTTTTATTGCAGAGCAGATGATGACCGGTTTGTCGTGTATTGATGATAATTCTAAAGACCCAAAAAAGACGATGTGCATAGGCATAGAGAGTGATCTCAGACTTGATTGGTATAAAGCATTATCCAAAGCTATTAAAAAAGAAACTGAAGACAGCGACATTGATTTAGAGTTGGTTGAGGTTTCTAACCTTTTAGGTGGATTAAGGGCGATAAAAAATGCCGGTGAGGTAGCTCTGCTCAAAGCTGCTCAAACTATTACCGATGCAGCTTTTGATCATATGATTAAATACTTACGACCTGGAATCACAGAAAAGCAAGCCGCTTTTGAGTTAGAGTTTTTTATACGTCGCCAGGGAGCAGACTCACTTTCGTTTCCATCAATAGTTGCCGGTGGATCAAACAGCGCCATACCGCACGCCAAGCCAAGCGACAGAGTGCTTGTGCGAGGCGACATCGTGCTCATGGACTTTGGTGCCCGTTTAAACGATTATTGCTCAGACATGACCAGAACGGTAGTGCTGGGGGAGGCAAACGAGCAGCAGCGAAAAATGTACGCAGCGGCACTAGACGCGCATCAAAGCGTTGCCAAGGCGATTAAGCCCGGCATGAAAGCACAAGAAGCTCAACAAATTGCCGAGAGGATAATTGCCAAGCACGGTTTTGAAGGTAAGTTTATACATTCATTGGGTCACGGGGTAGGAATAGAGATCCACGAATTACCCACTCTGGCTCCCAAAGCAGAAAAAGAACTGGAAATAGGCAACATAATCACTATAGAGCCCGGTATATATATCGAAGGAGTAGGCGGAGTACGCATAGAAGACTTCGGTGTGATACGAGAAGACGGCTTCGAGAGTTTTACGCTATCCACTAAAGAGCTATTAGAACTGTCAAATTAAACCATATTAGCGTCATCAACGTATCACCCTGTCATTCCTGCGAAGGCAAGAATCCATTGTTGTGATCACTGTGTGGCCGTGGATTCCCGCCGAAGCGACAGTGACAGAACAGGAGTTTTCGAGTACTTTGTGGCGATTTGCACAAGCAAAAACCCCGCTCCTTCGAACGGGGTTTTTAGTAAACAATTAAGCTTAAAGCTTATTTAGCTCTGTCTTGCTTGATCTTTTCGGCGGCAGTTAACCAACCGGCAGGTACTTCAGCGATTCTTTTCTCGCCAACGCCACCTTCAGTGTGGCACTCAGTACAAATCATTACAGACTGCTCATGGGTTTGGTGGCAAGTGCTACAGTCGATAAGACCATTGCTGCCTTCAACCCAATATCTCTCATGCTGCATCTGATCGATTGCGCTTGGTTTGGTAATTGCGTGTGGGTTCAATGACAATGTAGCCGTTGCCTTTTGTAGAGATCTTGCATCATTGATGGGCTCGCCGGCATCATTGGTGTGACAGCCATCGCGTAGGCACCAAGTAACACCGTTCTTGTCGCCTGTTCCCTCCATCGAAGCAACTTGCATGGTCAGAGGAAGCTCATAGTTTCCGCTTACCCAAGCAATACCTTCTTGGATGTTTTTATCAATACCGTCATCGTGGCAAGTTGTACAAACGATAGCCTCACCGTTTTTGTACTCTGTAGTCTCTTTGTGGAAAATCAGACTGCCAGACATATCGGCTGTTAAAGCACCCTGTTTGTCATTAACAGATTTACCTTCCAAGAAACTTGTAACGTAAGGATCCATTGGAGTGTGACATACTGCATTGCAGAACAGCGGATTGCTATGGAAGATCAAATACACTGATCCGCCGGCAACTGCCATTACTGCAACCACGATGACCACGACCATCAGGATTTTAAACCTCAGGCTGCGCTTCTTTTTGGGCGTCTCTTCAGAGGATGTAGTTTCCTCTACTGCCACCTCACTGACTTTCTCTTCTTCACTCATTGTTTTCCTTCCCTGACCCTATTAAGAACAGAGTCGTACGTACAAAATCTTTACCCACATCCAAACGTATGCAACTTGCCCCACGCAAACCACATTCGCTTCAACTAAAATATTCTACCCTAATAATGGAGTAATTGACCGTTTAAACTTTAAATTGTCTCGGTACAAGGCAAAAAACTTAGGCTATAGGTTACTGCTATGGTCGGGTGAAAGGACTAGATAAACGTTTAATCCAGGTTGAAAGCATGTCTGCATATTATCGGTTTCATATGCAAAATTTTACGGAAAACTATTATCAGTCAAAACATGTTGTGGGATAATATATACATATTGTGGAGATGAGGGGTGATGTCACAATTTTTGTTTGGGGGCATGCGCTATCTTCTTACGTAACAAAAACACTAAAAATCAAGCAACTAATAGGCATTTCTTTAGATTTGAAAAATCTGATGAACAGCATGTTGGTTATTAGCTATCTGTTTTTCTGCGGCATTGGATCCGGAACTTTTTTGGTCAATGCTATCCTCAGTTTTAATTCGCCAATAGAAGCCGTGTCTCGATCTCTGCATAGGTTCATCTATACAGGCGAGTCCTACAAAAGAATGATAGGGCCGGGGTTTGTTGCCGGTAGTGTTACGTTAGGACTTGGTTTCATCTTTTTTATCTTTAATGTGGCTCAAGCTGCTGACGTTATAATTCTAAACACCAATGACAAACGTTTTGAACTAGTGATGATAGCGATGGTGCTAGTAGCACTTTTTTGTTTGAGTACGTTTTTAGCTAGTGTGTGGATGGGGGCAATTAGACCAAACGCGGTACTTATTCGCGTTGCAACAGGTATTGGCGTTCTTCTATCGTTTATAGTTAGCGCAAATATGAGTTTGTTTATTAATAGTATTGCAAGCTTCGAGTACTGGAATCCCGCTTTTATTACCCTCTTATTTACAATTGCCTCATTATCCGCAGGCTCAGCCCTTGTTTATATCTTGTCACATTTCTCACGACCGGGAAAAAGCTTTGACCTATTGCTTAGAAATCTTATGTCTTTTAATACACTTTTAGTCATTGTTGAGATAATCGTGCTGGGCATTTTTGTTTTAGTGTCTACCAATAATTCTCAAACCCCAGAGGTAATTACAAAGCTGATCTTTGGCGATCACTCAATACTCTTTTGGGTTGGACTAATTGCGGTTGGGTTGTTATTGCCGGCAATACTCAACTTAGTCTTTCAATGGGGTAATGCTAAAAAATTTGAGATTGTACCGTCATTTTTGGTAATTGCAGGTGATCTACTCCTAAAGATATGTGTCGTGATGGGGGCTTAAGAACAGCTTGAGAGCAGCTACAGCATCTCATTATGTGCATTATCTACCGCCGACACCAAAGAGCTCATGATACCCACATTTCCCGGTGCATTTGTAAGTATGGTAATGAGATAAGGCCCCTTGTCTCCCCATACTATGCCTGCATCGTTTGCGGCTCTAAGTCCTCCGCCTATCCAACCCGGCTTTGTGTTCATGTAGTATTTTTTGCCCAAAGTAGCGTATATGGTTGAATTAAACGATGAAGTGAACCAGGATTGACATAGTTTTGCGTTTTGCTTGCCGCTGGTAAAGAAGCTGTAGTTTTGCAACCATAACTTTGTAAGAGTGCGTGTGGAGTAATTTGTATACCAGTTTGAGCCAACGGAGCTTGGAATCCCAACACTCTCGCACCACTTTTGCATTGGCGATGGCCCAAATGCTGTTCTAAGACTCTCGTATCCGTTGTTGCTGGATTGCCTGATCGTAGCCTGCATAGTTGAGCGCCACGTCAAGACAGATGATGGCTTGGAAGAAACAACGCTGGCAACGTAAGGTCCTTTTATAGTGCTTGCAGAGTAGAACGATTGATCAGCATTGTATGTAACTCCCTGCCCGGTTGTAAGATCTACCATCATGAATCCAACGCTGTATCCGCGTGTTTGTATTGAGCTGAGTGCTGACTGCAACTTCTTTTTTGCATTGCTGCTGGGCGCGTATCCCCCAAAAGCAGTGATTTGTTTTGAGCCTTTTGCATAATTAATGTTGCTTAAAATGTCTGTTTTTCCTGCATAGCTAGTTACATCAAAGCGGAATTTATACGGAGACTTTGCTGCTCTCACATTCTGACCGTTAGCCCTACCGCCTCCGGCAGCTGACAGATACATTCCGCTTTTTGACTTGATGTAAAACCATCCGTCGCCACTGGGTATAATCTCCCAAAGCTGAGAACTGTCTTTGACGAGCTTCCATAATCTTACGTTAGATCCGTTTGTTTTAACATCCTCGATATCGATCGCATATCCGGAGCGCACGCAGCGAATGGAAAAGTATCCGTCTCCTTCAGATTTTAAGTGCCATTTTTGATTTGCGCCATTATTTGAACTCCATACTTGAATGTTGGTTTTGATTTCTGCTCTGCCATTTCTAGCATCAATAACCTTGTTTCCATAAGAGGTGATTGTGTATGTATCGGCAGCAAGCGACGATACGGGCAGCAAGTTAAACACCTGATTTTTGGAATTTGATTTTTTTGCGGTCTTTATATCGTGTCCATCCAAGCCACCTGAAGTGATGGTCATGGCTTTTTTTGTATCTACATTGATCAGCTTTATTCCACCCGACACCCATTCCAACTGCCATTTTTGACTGTCAGTGACTCCGGTCTTTGACTTTTTGCGTTGTATTACATTGCCCTTGGTGACGCTTAAGTAATGACCGGAATTTATATTTTGGATTGTGCAAGTGTTTTCGCCAACACTATCCAGCAAAAATTTTTGCGCCAAGGTGTCATTTGCAGAGTAGGCTTGTATGTTTGTGCCATTGTTTCGGCTAGCCCCGGCAACATCTATTCGTTTTTTTGGTTGCGTTTTTGGTGCTATGCTAACGATTCTCTTTGTACTCTTGATCAGCTCACTTAAACCAGTGTCCACCTTTTGCGCCCGAGCGTTTTCGCCGTCAGTAAAGGCTAGGGCGCCTGCAGGAACCAGAGTAGTTGCGAGCAGGCAAATAAGTATTGCCGTGAGTAACTTTTTATGCATGATGCCCCCATCACTTTACCCCACCCTTATTCGATTGTTATATTTCTTACTTTGTTTCGCGAAAGCCTTCCAGAACTTTCTTGACCAAAGTAATAATCCCCACAATTACTATTCCTATTACAAGCCCAAAAAGGGCAGAAATAGCGGTATCAACGCACCAAAGCAAAACTCCGTTAGTTATTGCTGCTGTAATGTTATGAACTATGTCGTAAAAAATCGGTACGCCAATGTTTGCCAGATTCACGATGAGCAAATGTCCACCCACCCAAAGCATCGCCGCTACACCAACTATCGTAAGCAGCATAAATACTTTAGGCATCAACTTGACCAGACCAGTACCCAATGCGCCCAGAACTTTGTTTGCTGTTTTGCTCCCTGTCTCAGCAAGCCACTTGCCAATGTCGTCGATCTTCACTAGTACCGCAACTGCTCCATATACTAAAAGCGTCATGGCGAGCCCTACGACAATGAGCATAATGAGTCTCATCCACCAGATATCGGTCTCCAAAGCATCAACCGAAATCAGCATAATCTCTACAGAAAGCACAAAGTCTGTAGTGCCCGCGCTGGTAATGACTGTTTTTTCGTCCTTAGCACTTCTCTCCAAAAGCTTTTCTGCCTCGGCAAGCTTATCTTTGCTATGGTGTACGCGATGAATTATTTTCTCAGCACCTTCAAAAACAAGATAACAGCCACCTGCGATCAATGCCCACGGAAATATCCAGGGTACTACGGCAGAGAGAGCCATAATGGCAACAATGATTATGGCTTTATTGACCAGCGAGCGTTTGGCAATACTCCAAATTATTGGCAATTCGCGTGAAGGCGAGATTCCTTGCACGTACTGAGGAGTGACCGCAGCGTCATCGATCACTACTGCCGCAGACTTGGAAGCAGCTTTAGCTGCACCGGCTGCGATATCATCAACTGTAGCCGCTGCTGCTTTGGCGAGCACGGCAATGTCATCAAGAAAAGCAAAAAAGGAACTCAAACTAGACCCATCCTAAAAAACTGGTGAAATGCCATAGGTATTATAGCCTATGTCCGGCAAAATGTTTTCTCCTCGATAGTGGATTTTAGCCTACGTGAAAATGACAGATATCGTGCGAAAATGACAGGTTACGCGCCTAACATGTCGGTCATTTTGTCTTCAAAATACTCTTTATGCCATACCAGGAAAGTGTAGATTGTCCATATCTTTCGGCTGTTATCTTCTTTGCCGGCTTTGTGTTCGTCTAGAAGCGCGATGATTTGCTCGGTGTTGAAGTATTTTACTGCGGTTGGACTCTCGAAAGTTTCTTTGATGCGGTTGTAATACTTATCCTGCTTGAGCCATACCCTTGTTGGTACCGGGAAACCCAGCTTCAGTTTTTTGGTAAACTTTTGCGGAAGCAGATTTGTAGCGGCTTGTCTTAAGGCAGTCTTTGTGGCATCGGAACTGACTTTTAGTTTTGTCGGCAGCCTTCTGGCAACCGACCAGACCTCTTTATCCAGAAACGGCACGCGGCTTTCGAGACTATGAGCCATGGCCATTTTGTCCGTTTTTAAGAGGATGTCTCCTACCAGCCATAAGTTCATGTCGATGTATTGCATTTTGGTGACATCGTCTAAAGCCGCCACATCGCGGTAATACGGCGCGGTGATGTCCCCCGATGAGATGCCACTTGGTTTGTGCTTAAGGATTTGTTCGCGCTCCTCCTCGCTAAAGATATAGGCGTTGCCGATGAACTGTTCTTCTATTGGCGTGCCTGCACGGTATAGAAAATTGGCTCCGCGAACCTCCAGCGCTTTGAGGACTTTTGCGCCTAGCCTCAGTACCGGTTTTGGGCACCAAGATAGCTTTTGATTCTCAACAGGGGTCTGATATATCGGGTATCCGCCAAAGAACTCGTCGGAACCCTCACCGGATAAAACTGCTTTGACCTTTTTTGCTGCCTGGCGGTCTACGAAGTATAGCGCCACTGCTGCCGGGTCGGCTGACGGTTCATCCATGTGCCATTGGACGGTTGCCAGGCTGTTCCAAAACTCGTCTTCGGTGATAACGTGGCTGTAGTTTTCTACGCATAGGTGCTCACTGGCCTCACGGGCGTAGGATATCTCGTTGTATTTTTCGCCATCCGCCGTCTCAAAGCCAACTGTAAAAGTTTTGATGTTTCCGCCTTGGTCGTGCAGGGAAGCTGTCAGGTAGTTGGAGTCAACGCCGCTGCTTAGAAAGCTTGCTACCTCTACGTCGGCAATCATGTGGTAGCTGACCGAGTTTTGCACGGCGGCGTGGATTTGCTTTGCGGCTTGATCTTGGCTTAAGGTCTCATCGATGTCGTAGTCGATTTGCCAATACTGAGTGATTTTTGGTGCCTCGCCGGACTTTATCGTGAGGTAGTGTGCGGGTGGGAGTTTAAAGATGCCTTTGAAGAATGTCTCCGGTAGAACCGAGTATTGAAAGCTGAGGTATTGTTCCAGCGCGTCCTCGTTAAGCTTGCGCTGAATCCGGGGGTGCTCAAGTATGGATTTGATCTCAGATGCGAAAATGAAGCAACCTGTGTCTGTGGTGCTGTAATAAAAGGGCTTGATGCCAAAGAAGTCTCTGGCGCAAAAGAGCTCCTGTGTAATGCGATCCCAGATCGCAAAGGCAAACATTCCGCGCACCTTATCCAGAAGTTTTTTATCCCATGCAATGTATGCTACCAGTAGCACTTCGGTGTCCGATGAGGTCTCAAAGCTGTAGCCAAGACCTTGTAGCTCTGCTCGCAGATCCTTGTAGTTATATATCTCGCCATTAAAAACTATGGCGTAGTCGCCGGTGGTAAATGTGCTGCTTTTGGGCGTTGTGACTGAGGAATGCATATCCCTGCTTGCACGCACCATAGGTTGGTGTCCGCCCTCAAGGTCGACAAGCGAAAGGCGGCGATGCCCCAACGCCACTTCTCCATCTATATACTGACCTTCGCCGTCAGGACCGCGGTGTGCCATAACATCGCACATTGTCTTGAGTATTCTGTTTGCGTCAGGGTATTGGGTAGATCCGGTGAATCCGCAGATTCCGCACATGTGTAGTCCTCTAGTTTCTGTAGCTTTTAACTTTAAGCATGATACCTTAGCAAAAGGAGTCGGCAAAGGGGCAGACTGTTTTGTTATTGTACATAACAGTCTTACGTTGACAGCAAAGCCAATCAGAATCGATCAAAAATGAGGTTTAGAACGATATTTTTGCATGCTCAATGAAGTGTGGAAAGATGGCACCTTGTTGACCTGCAGAATTGCAAATTAGAAGAAATCATGCTAGTATATTATTATGTAAGAATCGTTCTAGAACTGGTTTTTGATCGAAAAAATGTGGAGCCTCTATGCAAAAATGGTTTATTAGTCACAATTCTGCGTTAGAGTTTTGGCGTGGAGATA
>QMCD01000918.1_pt1 | contig 22397 bp, 24 predicted proteins | sample 1821841 | NCBI WGS metagenome assembly QMCD01 (sample SAMN01991225, study PRJNA193472) | Termite gut metagenome, whole genome shotgun sequencing project. | isolation source: worker | host: Macrotermes natalensis
CCAGATGCTTCGCTCCATTTGAGATTCCAGCGAAATTTGTACACATCCTGGTGATTAAGATTCTCCTCGGTAGTGGTAAGGTCTACCACCCCGGAAGATAACGACGCTCCCGCAATTCTTAAAAAGTGAGTTTTGTTTGGCATTTGATTGCTCCTTTGGTATTAGTGCCTCAGATAAGAGATAAAAAATGTGAAAAGAAGAAGCCTAAGCCTCTTCGCAGAAAGAATACGCGTATTCTGCAGCTTTACAGAGAAACTGGTCCTCTAAATCATCTAAATATTGCTGATTACATTTGTCACAAATAACAAACTCTCCTTTTTCTTTAGATAATTCGGAACCACATTTTCTACAATAATCCATATAGATTACTCACTCCTTTCTATTATAAGAGAAGAATATAACGCGAATCTTTATCTCTTATCTGAGGCACTAATATGGAAGAACCTGGTGGCTGTTTTAAGGTTAAAAGAAGAAGCCTAAGCTCCCTCTTGTTCTAATTGATAAAGTTTTTCAAATAATTCAACTTTTTTCGAATAATCTAATTCGATTTCTATTTCTCTCTTTACATATCGAATTTGAATATCTCTTTCTGTCAATTAAATCCACTCCTTTCTATTATAACATAAGAAAAAAGCGCGAACAAAAGAAGAAGCCTAAGCCTCTTCTTTTAACCTTAAAACAGCCACCAGGTTCTATATCAACACTCGCTTTTGGCGGGAAGGGTTTTTGCATAAATGAAAAAGATAAGCATATGGGACTCGAACCCATAACAAACCTTCCTAAGTCGGTTGCTCTAACCCTTGAGCTAATGCCCATCTCTTCATTATATAACTTGTAAATTATGCGAGATTTAGAATACCGCGGCGCAGGAAGCAGAAGCCGGAGCAACACAATTCACATTGGGAGTAAATGTGCTGTATGGGCTGGCAGCCAGATACGCCGGAACAGCGCGAGGAGGCATGACGTTCGCGGTAACGGACGCTATGATCCTCTGCTCAGAAGCAAGACGCTCGGCCTCATTCAACCTCTGATAGACTTCGCGGAGTTCAGCATCCTTGGCGAGCTGGGTCTGGCTCGTGATGATCGCGCAGGTATCAGCCGCCATCTGGGTCTTAACGGCATCAATGTTGCGGTTGGTTTCACCATTTGTTAACGTAAAGGCTCTTTATCCTTTACTTCTCATAGTTTCCTATGATGTTCAGACTATATCTTCACCCTATTACTAGGGGCTGGGAACTCGTGTCGGGATTATTGGTATCTGTCCTCACCCGTTAGTCGTTGAACCCACGATGATACTTTAATCAGAATTCTCATCGCTTGGCTGCTGATTTGCATATTCGCTAAAAGAAGAAGCCTAAGCCTCTTCTAATTGACCTTCTGTGAATTGACCAGTTTGATTAATTCCATAATCCACTTGATATAAGACCTCGCTATGAAACAGCCCTGCCGGATAGATCATTAAAACCTCTCCTATAAGACCGTCCGATATATGGCCCTTTAATCTAATTTGGACTTTATCCCCTTTATCAAACTTGTACATTTTACAGCACTCCTTTCTATTATAAGAAAGGTTTTTGATGCGAACTTAGCATCCCAGCAATTCACCCAGTTGTTTGCTAGATGTTACCATCTAGGCTGCCATGAAAGTCCAGCAGCAAGCCGCATCCTGAGCCATCAGATCCTTGGTGTTCACAAGAGCCGCATACTTGGCATCCAAAACCGCAGTCTGGGTCTGGCAGCAACATGCCGCACTGTTAGCAGCCATCTCGGCAAGACGGGTATCCAGAGTATCGAAGTTCTGCTGAGCTATAACGTCACCCGCTGTAGCACCGGAACCTACGCCACCCATTCCACCACGCGCTCCACCGAACATGCCGCCACCACCAAAGAGAGCAAAAATCGCAAACAGAGCTATGAGATCGCCGAATCCACCGCCACCGGAACCGCCTTTGTTTTCTTCCATTATAAAAGATCCTCCTAAAATTTATTTATGATTAACTTGTAAATATCATTTGAGCCCGTGCACTGACTCATAATACCTACAAGAAACCATCGATCTACCGAATTTTTAAGGTCTTGAGGATTTCTTCAAGTAATTCCGTTTGTTTTTTAACTTCCAATAATAAATCGCGACTTTGTTTTTGGTTTTGTTCTGCTATTTGTTTATTTTGCTCAAGATTCATGGTATCAGCAAGCCCAGGACTCATAGCAGCCATCATATGCTTCATTTCCATAGCGGTTACCTATTCCCATTAAACCCTTGATTAAGAATTTGCTGAAGTATTGGGTTATTTTGGGCCTGCTGAGCGAACTGGTTATAATCTCTACCTGTTGATTGATAGAGATTCTGAGCTAATTCTTGAATCTGCTGTGGAGTTTTCCCCTGAACCATTTGTAAAGCTTGAGCCATCATAGGGTTCTGCATGGCTTGTTGTTGCATCTGCATCATTAGAAGTTGTGTCGGATTAAAATTAAACATTATTTAGCCTCCCCTTTCTGACTTGCTTTTGAGGGAGGAAGTAATGCTAGTTCAACTTTCTTTTCGACTTCTTTAAGCCTCGCTTCGAATTCTGAAAAATCTTGCTTGGGAACTGGCTCAGGTGGAATAACTTCAGGGACAGCTCCTTCGGTCTTAAGAACAAACGTTTTAATATCTTTAGACCCTTTATCATCAAGCTTACTAATATAAATCTCTCCATTAGCAAGATTAACAAACACGTTGGTACTCATAATATCAATAGGCGTCGCTCTCACTTCATCTATATTAGAAGCCGGACGTATTGTATAAGCCGAAGGAGCTTGTTGTGGTTGCCCCTGAACCATATTGGGCATTTGCCCAAGTCGCTGTTGTGCCTGTTGGTTGTAGAAATTTGCTAGATTTGCAAACGGGTTCTGTTGGGTTTGCGGACTACTTGCATAAGGATTGTATGCTTGTGCCATTTGGGGAGGAACTTGAGGGCCCATTCCATATTGTGGATAAGAGCCCATCGGATTCATATAATCTGCCATTTATTTTTACCCCCATTTTGAAATTATTAAATATTGTTTTATTGTGTCTCACCTCCTTCCACAACATTGACCCATCCTATAATGAAAGGAGTGGGCGTTTAGCACAAAAGGAGGTGAGAATATGATACTCTATCCAATAGAACGTGAAACAGTAATTAGACATCTTAAAGATCTTTACGAACTTGGTATTATCAGCGACCCATGCTTGTATAAGCTAAGTCATAAAAGTAATCCGAAAGATGATAGCCCTGTTATCACAAAGGAAGAGTATACATACATTATAAACGGTAAATAAGCCAACTCCCACTAATAGGTAATAAGATATCAGTAAAGCGGACTTATTGCTTATTATTTCGATTCTATGTTAAGAACAACTTTTTTCTTGTTTCCTAATTTTTCTAAATTTGAACCAACGTTTATTTTATAACTATCTTTGCTTGGGTCCGACTTATTTATTGTGAGTGTGCCCATGCTTTCTCCTTCTGGTATTCCTGTGGCAATTGCAGTAAGCATAGATACTACTGCAGCCGTTGCTGATATACTAATAACATTAAGCCAATTTACATCCATAAACGCCTGACCGACAGTGATAAGAGTTACAGCGGTCTGTGCAAACGTACGAAGAGCACGAACACCAATTGCCTGAAAAAACTCTAATGTAAACGTTACCTTCATTGTTTAACTCCTTTCAAGTCAATAAACGGTTTGTTTTCTAACGGAGTACTAATCCATGATTTCTTCACCTCTAATTTATCTACTTCCTGTTTAATCCGTTTAACTACTCCGTTATAACCAAGAGCCTCATATGGCTCATATAACCATACTATATAATTCTCGTATTCATCTTCGGTAATAAATCCACGATCGACATATACCATTCCAAGATGCATTAGACGATCATGAGCAAGACCAGCTAAAAGATCTTTAGATTTATCTTTTTTATTTTTTCGTTTTTCCAAAAAAGACCAAAGTCCTCCACTGGCCATAACCGAAGCAAATACTGTTAATAATATTGGTGTTATTTGTGTCATTCGCGATATCTCCTTTAAAAAAAATAAAAGAAGCGACGCTAAGCTATTCGCTAGGCGCCGACTTCCTTGTTACTTTACGTAATATTCCTCGGTACGTAGGGTTCACCTGTTATCTCCTCGTACTCTTCTTCGGTAAGACTTACCATATGAACACATTTAACAGCATTAACATGACTGCGTAATACTTCTTTGCTCATTTTCTTACTGTCATATTGATCCTGTAAATATGTTTTACGTTCGTCTCTACCGAGATCTTTGAATACTTGTTGCACCTTTGTTTCACCTCAATCCCTTTATCATGGATTTTTACTCCTTTCTATTAGAGACTGAGATAAAAATGCGAGTCTATACAATTATTGGGTCGTCTATTTCTTGCGGAGCTTCTGATGGAATATCAATAGAAACGTATTGTTCGCCCGTTATCTCCTCATATTCGCCCACAGTTATCCAAGGTTCTGGAGCACCATTAGTAACGGCGTTATATACTCGTTGTTTACTCCAACTTCCTTGATCATAAAATCCTTTAACTTTTTCAAAATTCTTACTATGTTCTTGTTCTGGCATTTAAATCATCGCCTCACATATCTAATGGAACTTGAACCATCATGGACATATACTCAATGTCTGCTCGATTCTTAGCGTCAAGCTCGGCTGCCGTATACCCTTGTTTATATATCTCGGCTGCTGAAAAAGACATTTGTTCCATCATAGTAGCTAGAGTTTCATACTCGTCTTTGGTAATGTATTGGAATTCACAAGAATAAGAAATATACCCATGATCATTTAAAGCTTCTATATTTCGTCTTTGAATATAAGAATTATTTGGTTCATCTGCTTCTAAAAGAGATGGAGAACCTGAATACACACCTTTTCTCCAAATATGCAAACCGTAAACCTCCCTTTAAGTATTAGTTTCTCGCCAACGAATTATCACGATGCCAGAACCACCAGCTCCTCCTGTACCAGCATTTGGATTGTTTACGCCTCCTCCGCCTCCTCCAGAACCGGAATTAACCGCCCCATCTATTCCATTGGCATGAACTTGGTAGTATCCAGACCCTCCTCGTCCTCCACCATTTACTCCTCCATCGCCAGGTATAGAGTCTGAATAATTCAATATTGCGCCGCTTCCGCCACCAGCCCCATATTTGAATCCGCTGGAACTTGTTTCCCCAAATTCTTGAGTGGTATGACCTTGACCAGTTCCACCAGGGAACCCAAGATCAATTTGCCCGGAACCAGAGGATCCATTAGAACCACCATTTTGTCCAGGTCTTGAATAAGCTGGTAATTGTGCTAGTACATATTCTGATCCTCCACCAGAACCACCATTTTTCCCAGAACCTGAAGGTGCTGTAAGTGTTATAGTATTTGTTCCTGAACTATTTGTCGGAATAACTATACTGCTTGCGTTACCTCCAGATCCAACAGTAACCGGAATGTCTACACTGGGATAAACTATGTATTCGTTTCCATCTTTATAACCACTGTTCGCTTTTTTATATGTTTTTGTGTATCCCCCACCGCCTCCATAACCGCTACCAGAACGCGGAAGGTCGGGATTCCAAATCGCGTTACCCCCAGCAGCTCCTCCACCTACAAGGAAAATGTCTACTTCAGAGATCTTAGAGAATCTTAAAGTTCCAGAAGTTTTAAGTTTAGCATAGTATTGAGTTGGATTAGAAGTAACCAGTTCCATTTGTCCGGTGAATGTTATGTCTCCAGGACCTTCTGGTTCGGGCGGATCTGGAGGTACCTCGCTAGGGACTGCTTCATGAGAATATAAATTATCATAACAGAACACATTATGATCACTATATGGGAATAATTTAACATAATATAATTTTCCATTCGTAAGTCCCATTATTTCATAAGCTCTAGTTTGACTATTATGATTTAATAATTCCTGACCTGTTATGTCTCCTCCATCTAAACCGTCCCAAGGATCTATCGGAAATCCTGTATCTTTATACCTTATTTTGATTCCGCCAACCGTACAGATTTTTTGGCCTTCGATTACGGTATCTTCCGGACTAAACCAAATAAGTATTTTTCGAGCTCCTCCACTAACACCATGATTAAAAACTTTTGGAGGTATTCCACTTACTTGATCACGTAAAGAATTACTTTGAACTTCATCTATCACATATTGTGCTTGAGCATAACTCAATTATTTTCACCTCTTTAGACATATTGTACTAGACCTATGTTTGGAGAATTATAAGGGGCTAATAATACTTTATCGTTAGGCATTAAGACTGCTCCCCAAAAAGCACTAGATCCTTTCCCATGAGCAGGACCGTCGGTATAAGTGTTACTTGAGATATCATAAAGGCCTATATTTGGGGAATTATAAGGAGAGAATAATACTTTGTTATTTGGCATTAAAATTGTAGCAGCAAAAGCACCTACTTCTTTATTAAAAATAAGACCATCGCTATAAGTATTACTACCGATATCATAGAAACCAACGCTTGGCGGAGAATTTAGATTCAATAAAACTTTGTTATTGAGTAGTACTCCATCTCTAAATGCGTTCTCTTCTTTCCCATGAACAGGACCATCCGAGTAAGTGTTACTTGAGATATCATAAAGGCCTATATTTGGGGAATTCAGTGGAACTAATAATACTTTATTATTAGGAAGTAAGACCGCATTACTAAAAGCACTAGATCCTTTCCCATGAGCAGGGCCGTTAGAATAAGCATTGGTCGAGATATCATAAAGGCCTATATTGGGAGAAAGATAGGGAGAGAATAATACTTTATTATTGGGCATTAAAACTGCTCCGATAAACCCATTATTCCCTTTGCCATGAGCGGGTCCATCTGAGTAAGTGTTACTAGTGATATTATAAAGACCTATATTTGGGGAATATCGTGGAGAAAGTAATACTTTATCGTTAGGTAGTAAGATCCCATTCCAAAAAACACCGTCGGACCCTTTCCCATGAGCAGGACCGTCGACATATACTAATGTTTTTCCACTCTTTCCAATCTTTTCATAAATTTCACTTACTACTTTCGGGGTTGATGTTTTCGATATTCTAACAGTTTTTAAATAATTCCAATAACCCAAACTTGGTTTAATATCGGAAATTATTGTTTTATCATTAATCGTTTCTGAAAAAGTAGTATCTATAATTACTTCGTCAGAATCTTCATGAATCAATGTTGTTTTACCGGAAGAATCTTTAGTCACAGTAGTTGTTCGTTCGACCACATCCAACCAATGTCGTAACTCTCTTCTATCTAGATCGTCTAATTTTATTTGCATGTTGGCCCATGGATTTATAGAACCAAAATCATCTCTAAGTAATTCATACCATGCTTCAAACTCTGATTTTTGTGATTCCGTCCAATTAGTATTATTTTCTTTCCATTCATTATACCAAGCTAACGATATTTGTTCCATATTAGCTTGTTGAGATTGTGCCCGTTCTAATATAATATTTAGTTTATCGGACCAACTAGAAAAGAAATCGTAAACATCAATAGTATCCACTATCCCAGTAACAAATGGAGTATCTAATCCTATTCTATTAGTTATATCAGCAGGACGAATAGCAGAAACACCATGCTTTACAGAAACATCAGCTAATGCATATTGATTATGATTGGGTTCTCTTAATAAAACAGGAGGTCTTGGATTAGAAGCTGGAGTTCCTTTAAGAATTATTATATTGTTTCTTCTTATAGCATCGGTATAATCAATATCAAGTATCACAGTATCTATACGATCCAATAATGATTCTGGAGAATTTAGTGTTAAAGGAAGTATTGAATCGTTCAAAATCCAGGTATGATTAAACCATGCTTTTCCAATTCCAATATATACACTCATTTGCGTCCCAACGGTAACAGCGAATCCTGTTCCTATGCTTGCAAATATGCCGTCTTGTATTAAACCGTCGAATACGCTTGAAAATTGGAAAACATCATATCTTCGATCGCCATTTATCGAATTAAAAAAACCAGAAGTAACTGCCATATTATTGTATTTCCTCCTCTTCGAATACGTATTCTACCAGACCTATGTTTCTGCTATCGGACGGACTTAATAGTACTTTATCATTAGGCATTAAGACTCCGTCAATAAAAGCAGGGAGTTCTTTCCCATGAGCAGGTCCATCGATATAAGTGTTGGTTTCAATATCATAAAGACCTATAATAGAAGATAGCCATGGTATTAATAATACTTTGTCGTCCATGACTAATACTGCGTCCCAAAAAGCACTAGATCCTTTCCCATGAGCAGGTCCATCGGAATAAGTGTTGGTTTCAATATCATAAAGACCTATATTGGGGGAATTTAGTGGAGCCAATAACACTTTATTATTGGGTAGTAAAATTACTCCTCGGAATGAATTATTTCCTTTATTATGAGCAGGTCCATCGATATAAGTGTTGGTTTCAATATCATAAAGACCTATATTTGGAAGAAAGGCCGGAGAAAATAACACTTTATTATTAGATATTAAGACTCCATCGGTAAAATTTCCTGGAGATTCTTTCCCATGAGCAGGTCCATCGATATAAGTGTTGGTTTCAATATCATAAAGACCTATATTGGGGGAACCATAGGGAACTAACAATACCTTATTATTAGGCATTAAGACTGCGCCAATAAAACTAACGTTTCCTTTATTATGGGCGGGTCCATCGATATAAGTGTTGGTTGAGATATCATAAAGACCTATATTTGGGGAATTATAAGGGGAAAGTAATACTTTATTATTAGGTAGTAAAACTGCACTACCAAAAGCACCAAATCCTTTATTATGGGCGGGTCCATCGGAATAAGTGTTAGTTTCAATATCATAAAGACCTATATTTCTAGAATCGGAAGGAGAAAGTAGTACTTTGTTATTGGGTAATAAGACTGCGTCTCTAAAAGCACTAGTTCCTTGATTATTGACAGGACCATCTATATATATGAATATTTTACTTGGCGTTACTATCGTAAAGGTTGGTATAGTAGTTTCGCCATCTTCATTATGAGAAAATATTATTTCTCCAACTCTAGATTTTGCTTCTATTCCGAATTCGTTAACTATTTGACAAATATCACCCATAAAAAAATCTTTTCCATAAACAAACATTCTTGTTGCATCTACTTCACCCTCGAATGTTTTTATATAAATAAGTTTGGAAAGTTCCTCGTTACCTCTCTCTTTTAACATTTCTAAATATGTGGTATCAGGTATACTTTCTTCACCGTCTTCTGTCCTACTGGAAACATCGGAAGCATTTATATAAACTTCTCTTCTCTCTAAACCGGAAGAATTTCCAACAATTGTTGTTTTTTTGTCCGCACCCTCTCCTTCTCCAGAAATCAACGCGACATTCTTAAATTCTATATCGGATTCTAAATAACTACTATTCATAATATTATCAAAATTTGGAGAAAATACGACATAAGGATTAAGATTTTGACTATATGAACGATCGGCTCCAGAATAAAGAGAAAATACAAACTGTTTATTATTATTCAGAACAACTTTAAAACCAATTTGTTTGTTTTGACAAAAAGCTTCAATTACATCGTAAACATATTCGCCATAAAATTGAGCTGCTTTTATTGTTAAACTAGTTATAATAGAATCAGATGAATCTTGGAATATGAAATTTTGAATTTTTCTATTAGAATCTGAGGGAGATATAATGTTATTGACAAGTATGGTTTTTATAGCATTTTGCAAATTTCCTTCCAGATTTGTTTGGCCCCAGATAACTCTTCTCATTAACAAAGATTCCAAAGATCTTCCAGAAATAATTAAAACGCTTCCGTCTTCTTCTGTGGTTATATCAATATTTTCTATTATCATTAAATGTTCAGATGATCCGAACCACATGTAATTACCAATTTTAAAAACTTTTATCCATCTTAAATCCGCAGATATTTTTATTTCAAAATCTCCATAACTGTTGTATCTATCCGTCCATATAAAAGATTCAAAATCATCGATAATATCGGTCATATCGAAATTTTTATCTAAAATATAAGCCTCCATAAACTAAATCCCCTCAAACAATAATTCGTATTCAACTGTAAATCTTAAATTTTCAACCCCATAATCTGCATCATAAGCAATTATATTATCTCCTCTACTTAACTCAAACCATTTAGAATTCTTATCTAGAGAATTAAGAATATTCGTATAAACTCCGTCTCTAAGAAAACGAATATATTTATTTCCTTTTACGGTAGATATAAATATTTCATCTCTAAATCGTAAAGGAGATCCTATGATAGTTTCTATCTTTGAAATATCAATAGTAAGCAACTCTCCTGTAGAAGTTTTATTAAGATATATTTTCCCTGAAACATATCCATTAATATATACAGACATTAAAATTCCCGTATCAGCTTCGCCATTATAGTAAATATTTTTTTGGAACTCGGAAATTATTTCCCCAAATTCTAGTAATGGTGTGGTTAAAGATTCATTAGAAAAAGGAAATTCAAATAATGGATCGATGTAGTAAAAACTTATCAATTTCTTTCCGTCGACATCCGCTGATGTAAAATATGGATTTGGACAAAGTAAAGAAATTTGCGTATATTCTCGTTTTTCAAATATAACCGGTTCATTAGACTCGACATATCCTACAATTTTAAGATATCGATTATCTGTTCTAATATAAAGAGTTACTGGTTTTTTAATAGGAAAATATTTATATGATAGTTGACGAGAATCTTCTATACTATCTTTAAACATGAACCTAATATACATCATAATATTGCGAGGAGGGAGCCTTGCAGAATTGTACAAAGCTCCATCGCTCGTCACCATTTCAGTAGTATTTATTATTCCCCGTCCAGGACCCAACCCAGTAATATTATAAATATTAAATCCCGACTCAGAAGGATTCGTAAGAGTCATTTTAATCGAATCATTAAGATAATTAGTTACCGTTACTTCATAAATCATACGACCCCAACAGCCTCCTTTTGTAAAGCCAATAAATTTTTAGTTTGTCTATAAAGCTCAATTCTTGTAGGAGCTTTACGAAGGGTATTGTTTTGGATAAACTGAATAGCTTGTGAATCCGTTTGATAAGCCAGATCCCTTGTTATTGGATTAATAAAAGAACTGGTAGCAGATCTGGCCCTAAGTAGTGAATTCGACATATTAATTGATGTATTTCCGAACATCGAATTAAGATTGTCCATTCCAGAATTTACATCACTCAAATCTATAACTGGTCGTATTGTTGGGGAAAGATTTAGATCGGACGATAATATATTAGAAATCGCAGAAATTGTATCAGAAACCCCTTTTAACGCAGAACGGCCAAGCTCTTTTCCACTTTCTTCTACAGAAGATGAAAGTGATCTAATGCCATTAATGAGGCCCCGATCTGTCATTTGCCCGACATAATACATCTCTTTGGAAGGAGAATCGATATCTAAACCCTCTTTGAAACCGTCTAAAAGAGCCTTTGCCAAATCTCTTCCGGCATTATAAGCTTCTTCTAAAATAGCTAAAATCTCATCGATAAAGGCTTTTGCAGCATCATGACCTATTTGTCTAAGTAGGCTAATGACAATCCTCAATCCATTAGCAGTAGCGTTTCCTAGATTCTTACCAGCATCAGTAGCGCGTTTTCTAGCTTGTTCAAAAGTTAAAAGGAAATCATTAACATGTTTTCTAGCTAGAATACTGAACGTTTCGACATGATAATTCATTCCGTCTATAATATACTGAATAAAATTCATCCCATTTTGATAGAGAAGTGGTTGTGATTCGATAAATGGAGTATTAAAAGCGGACATAGCATCTATAGCAACATTACTAAAATTAACTACTGCTAATTTAGCATCTTCTAAAGTAGAATTTATCCCATTTATAAAGCCTAAACCAAAATTTATACCAATTTCTTCAGTAACTTTGGATGGGGATTGTTCTTCTAAAACCGAAGATAACGTAGTAGTTGAAGTATCGCCAAAACCAGTAACGCTCTTTATTAAATCCGGTATAGTACTTTCTTCTCCTTGAATAAATCCTAATCCATAAAATTCTCCATTAATTTGGCCGCCCGTTTGTATAGCTTCATTAGAATTAGTAATTGGTTCTAATATTCCGGAATTTATAGCTTGATTAGTTTGTGCTCGTATCCCATCAATATTTGAAGAAAATCCTTGTCCGAGAGCTTGAATGCTTCCTGTAGCAATAAGATACATGGCGTCATTTAATGAAGTCGTACTCGACAATGATGTTGCCAAAGCCTCGATTATTGTTTGCCCCTCTTTAACGACTAATTGAGCAGAAGATCCTATAGAAGAAGCAAACGTGTTTAATGCTGTAGACCCAGCTTTTTCGAATGTATCATTAAGTTGCTGTAATTCCTTATCTGTTGCAGCTATTAAAGATTTAACTTCACCAGCACTTGCGGGACCTGCTTCCCTTAATTGTTCTAATAAACCTTCATTTAATCCTCTTTCTGCTAAATCAGATATTCCTTCAGCCCATTGTTTCATGGCTTTCTGATTAAACTGAAGATTTTCGATCATTTCTCTAACAGAAATTTCTGATTCCGTATTTAATTTACTAAATCTATCTCCTGCTATTTCTTCGTACGAACCCAAACGTTGTTCTATAGTACTAAAAGCGTTATCCACCAAATTATTAATATTATCAAAAGTATCTTCATCTGTTTTAAATACTTCTTTTAACGAATCTTGTAATGGCTTCTTAAATGCTTCTAATCCTTTTATGAAACTTTCAACTGTAATTCCGCCAAATTCCTCAAATATTGAAGATTCTCCGCTATTTATTCCTAACTCTTTTTCTCCCATTTTGATTATTTCACCAGAAAGAGTTTTGATAGAATAAATTACGTCATCTCCGTCTTTCTCTATACCAACTACAAGACCTTGTGGAATCGACTGTCCTATACGCATAAATACTTTAGATGGGGAATTAGTTTCTATTGTTTTCGCTCCAGTATCAACCATGCCGGTAAATAAACCTTTTATTGCATCTATTGGTCCTTTGGCCAAACTAGTTATAGTTTTTACAAGGGCATCAAGAATCGACTTTCCTAATCGTTGAAAAGCGGTTATTAATTCCGGAACATTTTTATCTATAGCATCCGCCATTCCGTTAACAAAACTTATAATAACTTTAGCTCCCTCATCTGCTAATTTAACGGTAGCATCAGCTATTCCTTTAAGAAACGCTATGATTACATTTACTCCAGCATCTATTATGTCGGGAATCGATTCTGCTATTCCGTTAATTAATGCGACTATTAATTCAATACCGACTTTAACTATTTCTGGAAGATAAGATACCAGAGTATCGAGTAAAGCTAATATGAATTTTCCAGCAGCTTCTACTATCATTGGTATTGCTTTAACCACTGTCTGTACCAATGCTTCTAATACCTGATATGCTGCTTCAGCAATAGCTGAAGCTCCATTTCCTATAGCTTTTGCCAATTCGACTATTCCTAAACCAATATCTCTAGCTACAGTCGGAATGAGAGCAGATATGGTAGTTATTATAGCAGCTAAAGAAACAGTTATGGCCGAAGCTTGCGCTGCTGTTATAGCACCAAGAGAAGTTATTGCGGCTATTATCGTAGTTATTCCTATTCCAATCCCTGCTAAACCAACACCAAAAGCAGCAACGCCGACACCAATTAACGCCATAGCTGTTCCAAGACCTATTAAACCAGGAAGAGCCGGAGTTAATGCCATACCGGCCAATCCTATAATAGCTAAAGCGCCGCCAAGAGCAACCAATCCTTTTCCTATTGCTTCCCAAGACAAAGAACCTAAAATAATTAAATTTGGCGTCAATGCAGCAAGCGCTAATGCTGCTACCAACAATGCAGCAGAACCCATAAGAGTTCCATTCATCAAATGCAGAGCGCCGGCTAAAATTAATAAAGAACCACCAAGCGCGACCATGCCTTTTCCAATTTCTTCCCAAGACATTCCGCCCATAGCAGTTAAAGCGGAAGATATAATTTTCAAACTAGCACTTACTAAAACTAAACCCGCTCCGACCGCTATTAGATTCTTAGGCATTAAATGAGTAGTGCCAGCAATAATTAATAATGCTCCTCCTACTCCAACAAGCCCTTTAACAATCTGTTCAATAGAAAGATTTCCTATAGTTACTATAGAATTAGAAATGACCATTAAACCAGCGCCTACTGCTATCATTCCAATTCCAATTCCAATTAAATTAGTCTTTCCTAAAATTTGTGTAAAACCTGCTATTCCTAATAAAATTCCAGCAAATCCAGATAATCCTTTAATTAATGAATCAACACTTAGTAAACCCAACGTTGAAACAGCGTTAGATAATATAGAGATAGCAGCCGCGAAAGCAATTAAGCCTAATCCGGTTCTAATCCCTATTTGTTGAAAATTACTCATAGCTAAAACTCCGGCTAATTCTAATATAATAGCACCTAAACCAGATAAACCTTGAATTAATACGCCGGTATCTAAACTTCCGAGTTTTGTTATTGGATCCACTAATAATTTTATAGCAACACTAAATAATATAAGACCTATCGCTGCTGATGTAAAACCCCTAGTATTAGTAGCCATTAATTTTGCAACACCGACCATTTCGGCCATCATAGAAGTCAATACAGCAATACTAGCCACCAATCTATCCGGATCTAGTTTACTAATATTTGAAAGGGCCGCAGAAAGAATTAATACAGAAAGCGACATCGCAATCATTCCAGCGCTAGCTTTCCCTAAACCAGCCACCCCTCCTGTTACTTGTTTATCGAATAATATCATAGAACCCATTAAATCCGCAAATAAGACGGTAATGGTTTCTAACGAATGTTGTAATTTATCAGAATCTATCATTGCAATAACAAATAAAGATCCCGCCAATATTGCGATGGCGGTTCCTATTTTTTTTAACGTATCTGCTTTTAAATTATCCTGGAATCCCTTTAATGCGTCTGTAACTCCATCCAACACTCCAGAAATACTACTGAACACATTACTTTTTTCTAAAGTTCCAAATACTCCAGTAATCCCGTCTATAAATTTTTTAATCGATGGAACAACGTTTATTAAAACGCCAATATTCATTAACTGCACTAAATTATTAAAATTTAAAACTCCACCAAATAAATCGCTTATCCTTTTTCCTATTCCTTTTAAAAACTCCCAAACTTTTTCTAAAACCGTTCCTATTTTTTCAAATACACTTCCTAATATTCCACTAATTCCACCCAAAGGAGCCATGCTAGCTGCTATTTTATCTAGACTTCCTTCAAAAGGATTGTTTTCTGGAAATACTCCTTTTAATGCTTCTAAAAAAGTTTGTTTAAATTCTTTTAAAAAATCAATTACTTTAACAAACCGTTCTTCAAAAAAACCAGCAACATCTGTGGTTTCATTTAGAACCGTTAAAAACTTTCCTATACTTGCAGTAGTTTCTAAAAAACCACTAGTAGTAGGAAGAAAAACCGAAATCATATCTTTTAAACCAGTAAATATAGAACCAAATATTCTTCCAACAAACTCTACAGCAGAAAATAATCCATGAAACGTCGCCTTTAAATTATTTGTTTGTATCTCCGTTAATTTAAAACCTTCGGTAATTTCTTTTATTCTTTCAGTTAAAGAATATAATTGTTCACCTGTCATCGGAGGAAACACATCTTTAAATGCTTCTTTAACTGGTTCTATAACTGACAATAAACCGTTTATAGAATTTCTAAGAGCTTCTATAAGATTTTCTCTTCCAGAAACCCTTGTTATACTATCCGACATTTCGTTGACAAAATCTTTATTAGCAAGCATCTTCAAATTCAAATCCGATATTGCTTTTTTATGCTCTTCGGTGTAACCGGCAGCTTCTAACTCAGACTCCGACAACCCATACATTTCCGTTGTTAATTTCGAAACTGCTTCTTTCATAATATCTGAAGTAAGCCAGCCATCTTTTAAAGTAGCTTCAAAAGAACCTTCTTTTTCTATCATTTCATCAATTGCGATTCCTCGTTCTTTAGCAATTGTTTTAACATGTTCAATATAACCAGCTTCGTCAGCAATTCCTTTAGATAAAAACTCTTGCCACCCGGAAGAAAGACCTTTAGAAACGACTTGGTTTCTGGCTTCGGCCGCATCTCCTATAAGACCGCCAAAAAGATCGCTTAATTCAGTAAAAAATACTTTAGCTTCTTCAAAATCTCCAATAATCATCTCCCAAGTTTGTGCCCAACCAGATTGAGCAGCCTCTTTGAGAGTATCCATTAATTGGGTAAATGTTTTAACTTTAGTAGCAGCATCTTCCATCATTGCTGCTTGTTCCATTAAAGCATCCGATTGTTCCTTAGTATATTTCCCAGAATCCATCATCGACTTCGCGTACTCAGCGGCGCCTTCTCTGGTAAACTTTTTAAGCGTTGTATTAAGAATATCAGCAGAAAGCCAACCTTCCTGAAGAGAATTTCTAAAAGATCCTGCCGATTCAATTATTTGATCTATAGCAACCCCAGATTCACGAGCCGTGTCTTTGAGAGCGTTTTGGAACAGCTCTCCGCCCATTCCGGCATTAACTACTGAATTCCAGTCCATAAGTTTAACTGTTCCAGTAGAAAGCGCTTGAGATAACTGATACATAGCAGTAGATGCTTGATGCGCATTTGATCCAGATGCTGCAGCTAAGTTGGCGATACCTTGAATAGCACTAACCGCCATATCCAAATCGACCCCGGCTGCTGTAAACGTACCAATATTTCGAGTCATTTCTCCGAAATTATAAATCGTTTTGTCAGCATAAGTATTGAGCTCATTTAACGCATCTGTAACTTGAGTTATTGTGGTACCTTTACTCGCTGTATTTGATAAAATGGTTTGAACAGAATTGAGTTTTTGCTCGTATTCGTTAAATCCTGAAATCAATGGATCAACAGTAAAAGATCTTCCTAAAGCCATTCCGGCATCAATTGCTCGATTTGTAATATTCTGAAGTGCTGTTATTGCTACTATTCCCATATTAGAAAATCTATTACCAATAGTTCCGACTGTTTCAGAAAGACCACCAAGAGCAGTTGTAAAATCCTTACCAAGCGATGTTCTTAAATTCTCTAAGGATTTTAAAGAAGTCCCGATTCCATTTTCAAATTGTCTATTATCAAATTGCATTTGAACTACGCGTTCATCAATTGAGGCCATTTATCTGGTTACCTCCTTCCATGCTTCATTTGCTATATCATCAAAAATTGGTTTTAAAGCTGGATTAATATAATCAATTCCGGTAACATATCCCCCTGTACCAGTTCCATGACCAAATTGTATAAGAACGGCCACTGGAATACCGGAAACAACATTCGAGTTAGTCCAAACTATTTCAACAGTTTTCCCAGAACCATGTATCTCATAATTCCAAGAACTAGCCGTTAATCCAGTATTGGTTGGAGTTGTAGCGGAAAGAGCATCAACCCCTCGTCGACCATATTTATCTAAAAATTTTTTATATGACAATCTAGAGGCTCTTTTTAAAAACTTTTCTGTTTTATTAAAATTACCTCGATGTCTTACAATAATCATTAAATCATCCTCTAGTGTTCAATTGTGCTCTTCTTGCGGCATTTAGGCTTTTATTTCGATTTATAAGTTCTCTTTTACTCATTTTCTTTTCGGGTTGATTCTTTATAGAACAAACTTTAATTAAAGTTGTCAAAGAATTAAGATGCCATTTCTGAAATTCTATAGGAATATTCAAAGCTATCATATAATAATAAATGAGCTCTGCTGTAAGAATTTCCTTATTTGGACGACCGTTTTTTTCATCTCTAAAAGTTGTGGCAGTCATTGGATCATCAATATAATCTCTTATTTTCTGCATAACTTCATTGGGGATTATCGTGTATACTAAAGGATCGACATTTTGCGTAATTGTCATACATTTAATATAATCTAAAGTTTCTTCATCGGTTTTACTTTCTTTTGAAAGAAAGGGTTTTTTCCATTTTTTCTCCCATTTATGAAGAGATATAAGAGAATGCTCTAATTGAATATTATCATGTCCTTTAATAGAAGAAAGAGTAATAAACTCTTGTTTTTCTTCATTGTAATATTCTATTCCTATAGAATCAGGAATATTTATTTTTAACATTCTCTTATTCTCCTTTCATGCATTACATCATAATTAAATTATCTGGATTTTTAACTTTATCAGGAAGTTGATCCAATACAATCGTAGGAATTACACCTCCGACAAAGTTAGCAAATTTATCGGCATCCGATGACATTTCCATAAATAAATCAGAAAATGCTTCAGTTTGAGAAAAAGCAATTGATAGTTCTTTAGATTTGATGAAATATTTTCCGTCTGGAGATTTTTCTCCATACGCATCTAAAATAAATTTCTTTATGTAACCAACAAGTTTATTAACATCTTTTTCGGCAACAATCTTTTTTAAATATTCGTCTAAACCGCCTTTTTCTGAAACTTGCATTTCTACCAATTCAGGTTTGTTGAAATTAAAATAAAATTTTTCTTTTCTTTGCTCACCATTATAATCAAGATAAGCAATCTCCTTACATACCATTTAAAATATTACTCCTTTCAAATTAAACGGGCAGTTTATGGACATGCCCAGGTCTTTCCCTCATTTTGAATTAACCGGCTGCGCCACCAAGAAGTGTGAGTACTTCGTCCGGAAGAGGCATTCGAGGCTCTGCTTCGGCCGTACCATAAAGAATAGTCTCAAGAGCCGTTAGTTTAGTCTTCATTTCAGAACTTGTAAATTCTGTAGAATTAATTGTAAGCTGAGCAGCGGGCTTATACCCTGTTACTGGAACGGGGGTAGTAGTTACTTCCCAAGAGAAAGTAATTGCTTCAGGAGATTCATTTATTGTCGTATATGCCTTCTCAGAAGGAGAAGCAACACAACCATAAATAAGATGGAGTTTATACCCGAAATTCTGTCCAACAGAATCATTACCTATCTGTGTACGATAACTAAACCCAAATGTCTTACGATCCTGCTGGCCAATCATTACTCCAGGAGTAAGCTCTGCAGAACCATCGCACACTGCAAATTCATCAGGATACGTAAAAGCTTCTATCGTAAGACCAAAATCCTCAGCAGAAATAATATTCAAATATTTAATATTATCCGCATACTGAGGTTGTGGTTCAGCTCCAGAAGGACTTTCTGTTACTCCTGTGAGACCATTCCATGCTACGCCTTCTGTATATCCCGCACCTGCATAAAGAACGCCATGGTCCGTACCAGTCTCATAAATTTTATCGCCAACATTATCCCATGTTATTTGTGCCATTAAAATATTCCTCCCTTTTAATAATATAAATTAAAAGTCCAATGATTAAGATTATCCGCCGTGTACGCTCTATCCATACGACACATTTGAAGCATTGCAACATGATAGGGAATTACTGAATCCGGATTCTTATCTATTACTATAACGTCATATTGTTTTGTAAATCGATAATAGTCATCGGCGTATTCAGTATCTCCAGTTTTAACTTGATAGATTATACACGGATATTCGATTTTGACAGTCTCAGGAGGTTGAAAATAAATCTTATACCGCATTAATCCGTTTTCCGTATAGATGGCATCTACTTGACCAACCGCTTCTACCAAAAGATTTCGTAAAACCGTACTAAGTTCGTATCTCCTAGTTAAAGTAGGATCATGCATTGTAGACATCCCCTATCTGAAAAACTAAACGAGGCCTATTTACTTCAACATTTTTAACTTTCCATCTTGCGCCCATATATGTTATAAAACGAATTCTATGGAAGTTTCGCTCGGCATAGGGATCAAGGACAACGGAAATTGTGTTACTAATATTAAGATTGTCGTTCAAATGTTCTCCGTTTTCCCAACGCCTTGTATTCTTAATAACATCTCCAGAATACGCCCTTGTTACTATAAATTCTTCCCATACATCTGGAGCAGTCTCTACGGTTTCCATAAAACCTATAGTCCCTCTATACTTTGCCAATACCGAACCTCCTTTCTAAAATTCGCCCTCATTTTGAATTTAACCAGCCGCGGCTTCCTTCTCAATAACTATCGCAGAGTACGGTTTAATAAGCGCCCCAGAAATACGGGTTTCAATCAAATACTTCTGCTGGTTATAGTCAATATCGAAGTCGTCGAACATCGCAACCTGACCGCCACGATCAGCACCAACAGCGTAATCGCGAAGATTCACAATAATACCAATAAGCTCGAAAGTCTTACCAGCATCGTCGCTTTCGCCTTCACGCGTAATACCTTCCATGACTTCAACTTCGTGAATACCAGAAACCATAAGCGCCATAGCAAGCTCGGTTTTAGTATTGTAAAGTCTACGTCCAATACCATCCTTCATGAGAAGCATATCAACCGTAGCGCCGTTTGTAGTAAACATCGCAGGATTACCAGAACCCTTGTATAAAGCGAACGCACGAACGACCGCATCAATTATTGCTTCGGGAGTAGCATCAGCAGGGATCTTCACACGAATTGTATAAAGCTCAGCATCCTTATAAATAGGACGAATGTGCTCTTCAGAAATCTTGTCGGGACTCGTAGGATCTCTTCCGTCACCTATAAGAATGGCACGAGCGATTTCCTCGTTGAGCATCATGCGCATTTCAGCACGAAGCCATGCAACCACATCAAACTCAGTAATATCAATTATATCGTCGCGATCAAGTTTCTGCTTCTTATAAATAGTAACAGGAGTTGTTACACGCTTAAGAAGATTAAATACTTCCTCGGTTTTCTTAGCACCCTTAATATAACCCTTGGCTCTGGCCTCGTCTCCGGTTATATCAGCAGTAAGAGACTTAATACGACTAAACGGAGTATGATAGGTTCCATTAAGAACAAACTGTACCCATGTATCATCGCGCTTTATAAAATCTGGAACATTCTTTATCGCTCTTGCATCTGGGAACAGAATATCGATATTATCTATACCATAGTCCCCGGCATGAGCAAGAAATGCATCGCTAAGTGTATTAAAACGCTTATGCTCTAAATCATCCTTTACAGCATCAAAAAGTGCTTTGGTATCTGCATGACTAAGGACCCTCTCCTGAGTATCGACACTCCTATCGAATATGTTTTTCTTCATATTATCCTCTCCTTCTTCAGACTGCGAAAGCGTATTATCCTCTAGTGCGGCAGCTATCATAGCATAAACAACGTTCTTTTGATCTTCGCTAAACTCGTCGAACACGTCTTGAACCGTCTTCTCTTTATCCGCGTGTTCTAAATTCTTTTCTTCTACCACCGGTACTGTTTCCTCCTTTGACTTAACTTCTAAAGGCGATGTAGGAACTTCTTTTACTTCAGGCTCAACTGCTGCATGAAAGATCTCTATAGTAGGACCAAAACCAATCACTGCCTCTTCGAGAACTTCTTCCATTCCATCGTCCGAATGACCAATGGCGACCGATTCAATTACAGCTTCAGGATTAGCTCCAGATATAACGAGACTTACCTCCCTAATGGCCCCATGCATAACATGCCCTGCTTTTTCAACAAGTTTATTCGCCCATATCGAAAGCGCTGTAATTGTTCCGTCTTCAACTAAGCTCTTAGCATGTCTTGACTCAGGAGTCTTTTCATTAAACCAACCAGAGACTTGCACGTGATCGTCTTTATGCTCAAGATACGCCTGACCAACTATATTTGTAGGGGTATCATGAAAATGCTGCCAAACAAGCGGAACCGTTTGTCTATCATTCTCTTTAAATGCTCCATGAACTATTGTACGTCCATCGGAACATTTAACTCCATATTTAGTAGCAATTCCAGTAAAATGATACTTCATTTATGTGTTCTCCTTTCCCTCATTTTGATTTTGCATGGTAACTGCTCTTTCTGGTAATTGATCGTGTGCTGCTGTAATGTTCTTATTTCTAAGCTCATTAGCACGCGGATCATCTATCGGTTTAAATCCTATAATACCACGACCTTCGTTACTAGAAAGAATTTCATTGCGCGTAAACTTATCCATGATTTCGGCAAGATTAGCAACAGGAACAAGCCTAAATGGATCCCTAAAGAACTCTATGGATTGCCGCTGAGTAATTGCTGTTCTGGTTAAGAATTTACGCTTCATTTCTAAAACTATCGCTCCTAAAATAGGTTCAATAGTTCTATTATAATAATTAAGCATCGTTTGTTCATCTGCTGTACCCATCATGATCTCTTCGGTAATACCAAGTTGACCATAAAGCATGCCTGTAAGATCTTTCACCTGAGCCATTAATTGGTTTTCAGCAGGACGATTGAGCTGCGTAATTCGCTCCGTAGCTCCCATATACGCTATACCATATTGAGATCCGGCAAGCTGAAATTCGATATCTTTTCTTCGTATTTCTGCCTG
>QMCD01000732.1_pt1 | contig 22376 bp, 15 predicted proteins | sample 1821841 | NCBI WGS metagenome assembly QMCD01 (sample SAMN01991225, study PRJNA193472) | Termite gut metagenome, whole genome shotgun sequencing project. | isolation source: worker | host: Macrotermes natalensis
ATGGCCCCGGCTTCGGAAGTGGCCGATCCGCCGGCGATCGACTCGCTCTATTTCCTGTCGGCCAACGGCCTGACGGTCGTTTTCAACAAAAACACCGGCAAGATCGACCAACTGCGCAACACGACCACCGAAAACCGCCTCCGTTTCACCAACGGCCCCGTGCTGATCGGCGGCAGCCAGCGGGTGACCGACGTGAAGCAATACCCACGGGGCGACGCCCAGGTGCTGGAATTTACCTACGAGGGTGACCTGAAAAGCGTGCGCTGGACGATGTTCCCCTCCGGCTGGCTGCAGATGGACTATTCCTATGCGCTGAGCGGCACCTACGACGTAACGGGGATCACGTTCGACTACCCGGAGCGCAACCTCATCGGCGTGCGCTGGCTGGGCCGCGGCCCCTACCGGGTCTGGAAAAACCGGCCGCAGGGGATGCAGTTCGACGTGTCGGCCAAGCTGTTCAACGACACGAAGACCGGCGCTTTCCCGACGTTCTACCCCGAATTCAAGGGTTACCACGCCGACATGGTCTGGATGCAGGTCGACGCGGTGGAAGGACGTTTCTACGTGCTTTCGGCCGAGGAAGACCTCTACGCGCGCTGGGGCGAGGAGTTCTACGCCTTTGTGACGAGCGGCGACCCCCACCCGGTGATCCCGGCAGGCGGATTCTCGTTCCTGGACAACATTCCGCCGGTCGGCACGAAGATGGCGATCAATTTCAACCAGCGTCCCGGCGGCCTGGGCCCGATGAGCCAGTCCAACGAGGTGAACGAGACTTACAACCGCACGCTCTACTTCTACTTCGGCTACCCCGACCCGAAAGAATAATTTGTTGTTTCCAAAACAAAAAGGCTGTCCGATCGGGCAGCCTTTTTTGATGTTTACCCGAATCTTTATTCCACCAACTTCCTGTATTTCACCCGCTTCGGGGTGATGTCGCCGAGGCGTTTTTTCTTGTTCTCCTCGTAGTCGGAGTAGCCGCCTTCGAAGAAGACCACCTGCGAGTCGCCCTCGAACGCCAGGATGTGCGTGGCGATGCGGTCCAGGAACCAGCGGTCGTGGGAGATCACCACCGCGCAGCCGGCGAAAGCCTCCAACCCTTCCTCCAGCGCACGCAACGTGTTGACGTCGATGTCGTTGGTCGGTTCGTCGAGCAGCAGCACGTTGCCCTCCTCCTTCAGCGTCAGGGCCAGATGCAGGCGGTTGCGCTCGCCGCCGGAGAGAATGCCGCACTTTTTCTCCTGATCCGCCCCCGAAAAGTTGAACCGCGACACGTAGGCCCGCGCATTGATGCTCCGGTTGCCCAGCACGACGTGTTCGCTGTTCTGCGAAATGACCTCGTAGACCGTCTTGTCCGGCTCGATCGACTTGTGCTGTTGGTCGACGTAGGCCAATTTGACCGTTTCGCCTACCTTGAAATCGCCCGCCGTCGGCTGTTCGATCCCCATGATCATGCGGAAGAGCGTCGATTTCCCGGCGCCGTTGGGGCCGATCACCCCGACGATACCCGCCGGGGGAAGTTTGAACGACAGGTTTTCGAAGAGGATCTTGTCGCCGAACGCCTTCGAGACGCCGCGCACGTCGATCACCATATCGCCCAACCGCGGGCCGTTCGGGATGAAAATTTCGAGCTTTTCCTCTTTCTGTTTGCTGTCCTCGTTGAGCATCTTGTCATAGGCCGACAGACGCGCCTTGGACTTGGCCTGGCGTGCCTTGGGCGACATGCGCACCCACTCCAACTCGCGTTCGAGGGTTTTGCGGCGCTTGCTCTCCTGCTTCTCCTCCATTTCGAGGCGTTTAGCCTTCTGTTCGAGCCAGCCGGTGTAGTTGCCCTTCCACGGAATGCCCTCTCCGCGGTCGAGTTCGAGGATCCAGCCCGCCACGTTGTCCAGGAAATAGCGGTCGTGGGTGACGGCGATCCCCGTGCCCTTGTATTGCTGGAGGTGCTGTTCGAGCCAGTCGATCGATTCGGCGTCGAGGTGGTTGGTCGGTTCGTCCAACAGCAGCACGTCGGGCTCCTGCAACAGCAGACGGCACAAGGCCACCCGTCGCCGTTCACCCCCGGAGAGGTGCTTCACCGGCTCGTCGGGGTCGGGACAGCGCAGGGCGTCCATCGCGCGTTCGAGCTTGCTGTCGAGTTCCCATCCCCCGGCCTGGTCGATCAGTTCGGTGAGCTCGCCCTGACGCTCTATGAGCTTGTTCATCTCGTCGTCGGTCATCTCCTCCATGAATTTCATGCTGATCTGCTCGTACTCCTTGAGCAGGGCCACAACGTCGGCGCACCCTTCCTCGACTATCTCGCGGACGGTCTTCGTTTCGTCCAACTTTGGGTCCTGTTCGAGATACCCGACGGTGAAACTTTTGTCGGAGACCACCTCGCCCTGGAAGTTCTTGTCCAGACCGGCGATGATCTTCATCAGCGTCGACTTGCCCGAGCCGTTGAGGCCGATGATACCGATCTTCGCGCCGTAGAAGAACGACAGGTAGATGTTGCTCAGTATCTTCTTGTTGTTGTTGGGCAGGACTTTGCTCACGCCCACCATCGAAAAAATTATCTTCTCGTCAGCCATGTTCTTTGTTATTGTAAGTAAGTGCGCAAAGATACAAAACTTGGGGCGGAATTATCGTTTTGCTTATGCAAAACTCACGTTATTTATCTTGATGTACCAAGATAAATAACGTGAGTTATAAAAAACAGGGCCGGCTACCGCCTTCCTGCGGGTTTGGGTTTCAATACTCCGGAAATCGTGTCGTATTCTTTACTCCCGACCTCCGGAGTGCCGAACGGGGGAATATCCCGTCCCTCGGCGGCAGCCCGGTTTATCAGGTACTCCAGTCCGGCGGCATAGTCGAAATGGGCCTGGACGTCGTTGCGGGGTTCGGTATTGTAGGCGATGAACCGCAACAGGCCGACCTGTTTCAATACCCATTCGAACGGCACGGAATCGTCGGTGCGGCGCGGCGAGACGAGGGCGTACCACTGAATTGCGTCGATAGTGCGCTGCATGTCGAACCCGGGGTCGGCAATTATAGTGTCGACAAGCCCGGCGGCCTCGTCATATTTCTTTGCGCGGCAGAGGCCGATGAATTTGCCCAGTTCGATACTCTGCCGTTTCCCGTCGAAGTCGGCCAACCCTGCAATAAATTGCGCGGGAGCGTTTCCGGTCACTTTGTACAGTTTATCGTCGACCGCCTTCCTGCCGTACAACCCGACGTAAGCCGGATAATCGTCCGAAAGTTCCCTTACTTGCGGATTGCGGTAATCGTCCACGCAGCGGCAAAATACCGCCCACACTTTTTCATCTTTCAGCGTCGCCCCGCGGGAAATCAGTTCATCGAATAATTCCGCCGCCGCCTTACGGTTTCCCGAGGTGTATTTGTACAAAATGTAGTCGATCAGAAGGTCATCGTCGTAATTCCCCGACCCGTGTCTCGTTTCGAGGTACACCGAATTTCGTTTCGGGTCCAGCGCCCCGCGGGCATCTTCCAGAAAGTCTTCCACGGGTTTGTTGCTGCCGCTCCGGTGGATCATTTCACCGGTCTCGGGGTCTATAAAAATGTAGGCCGGGTATGAATATACGTTGAACCTCTTTGCCAGTTCGATCCCCTCGCCTTTCTCCGCGTCGACCTTATATGACACGAACCCGGAGTTATATACCGCGCCCACATCCGGGAGCGTAAATACATTCTCGGCCATAAGCAGGCAGGGGCCGCACCACTCGGTATAGAAATCCATGAAAAGGAGCTTGCCCTCGCTTTTTGCCTTCCCGATCGCCTCCGCGTAGCTCCCCTTGAAAAATTTAATACCATGATCTTTCCCGTATCCGCCCGTCGCGGACACCAGGAGAAGAAACAGAAATAATACAACTTTTTTCATCTCAATTTTTTTAATAATGGGGACCCCCAACTGCGGAAGTCCCCTTCGAATCGACAGGCTTGCTATTACTTGGTGACGACTTTGAATGCACGCCCGTAAATGTAGCCCATGTACTCGGGATTAGTTGCCGCAGGCGTGTTAACCCCTATGCTGCCGTCCCGGAAATTAACATAATAGTAATCCTTCTGTCCGGCGGAAGCGCTTATCTTCACGGTCGAAGAATAGTAGTTCGCAGCGGAAAGGGCGGGAGCGGACACGGACGTGAGCGCGGCGTTGATCCTGGCGAAATTCGGATATATCTCCGCAAGCTCGTCGATGGCCGGCAGGTACCAGCCCGATGTCCCCTCGGGGGAGAGCGAGGCGCACGACACCCACAGACTGTTCCTTGCGGTATTGGGGGTCGGAAGGGTCGGGTTTTTCGCCATCATGGCGGCCGTATTGCCGGCCCCGTCGGTACGGCTCGGGGTCTCGAAATCGGGACCCAGGCGGTTGCCCGCGGCCGAACCGTTGTAGTATATATCCGCGAAGTTGCCGTCGGGAAGTTTCAACGAGGCGATCTTGGCCTCCTTGATATTCTTGTTGTTCACCCAGACGACCACACCTACCGGCACGAAGTTGACATAATAAATATCTCCCACCTCGAAATACGCCTTGGGAGCGACCAGTTTGAAGGGGATCCGGAATTCCTTCGTGTCGGAACCGCGGGTGGCGGTAAGGGTAAAGTTCCCTTCGCGGTGTTCGGTGGTGAAGAAGTCGTTCGGGGCGGTGATCCCGATCGTTTTCGTGCCTTCGTCTACCCGAGGGTTCCAATCGGCCGGAATATTATACGTGAATTCCGCATCGGAGCTGTAACTGATATTGAACGTCGCGCTTTGCCCCTCTTCAAGGGCGATCCCATTCACCGATGCATTCATGTAAAGAGCCGGCGGCGCCGCCCGGTTCCGCACGTGCGTGCTCATGAACTCCCACATATAGTCGAGAAGCCTCGTTATGGCTATCCCGTGCCCCTCCTGGATAAGCGAGAAGAGCTCTATATCTGCGGAGCCTCCGCGCCACACCCTGCGAGCCATTTCGCATGTCGCTCCGTCGATAATATAGCCCTCGACGGCCACTGTGTCCAGGTCGATCGAATTCGCCGAATAGTATCCTGCAACTTTCTCGGCCCATTTCGTAATATTAGGCAGGGCCCCGGTGGCATAAACCACGGTCTGGTCGAGAACGCCGTTGAACGCGCGGATCGGCACGACGGTCGCCGGGAATTGGGCCATGCCGTCGAGCGACATCTGTCCCGACCGGGGAAGGGACGCGGCAAATACTTCGCTGCGGTAGAATGCCAGAACATAGGAAAAGATACCTCCCGACGACTGTCCGGTAGTGTAAACCCGGTCTTCGTCATAACGCGGGGTCTTGGACGACATATATTCGAGCATGGCATCCACGAACGGCAGGGAACGAAGGTAGCCGTCACCCGCCCAGTTCACCACGGTATTCTCCACGTCCACGTCGCCTGCCGGGAAAATGGTGATGCAATTCTCCCTGGACGCCAGCGCGTTCAGAGTGTGGTTCTCCCGTATGCCGGCGATCGGATCGGGGACGGGCTCCCCGTCTTCATACTCCCAACTGCCGTGGAATTCGAATATCAGCGAGATGGGCCTGGCGGGGTCGATCGACGCCGGAAGATAGTATTTGAAACGTCTTTTCACGACCTCGCCCGAGGTCAGGGTTACATCCAGTGTGACTTCGCTTACCCCGGGCCTCAGTTCACCGGGGCCCAGAACAGGGTCGCCGCCTGTATCGCCGGACGGGGGATCGACCGAAACTTCTTCTTTATCCTGGGGCAGATAGGCGCTTTTATCCTCGATACATGACCAGGAAAGCGAAACGGCCAATAGTAATATAAGAAACTTTTTCATGCTTTTTTCGGTTTGTGGTTGCTAAAACTTATCGACGACCTGATTCGTGGCAAAGTCTTTTCCGTCACGGATATGGGTCTGATACTTGATCGTCACGTCTACCGGAATACCTGCCACCCCCTCATACGTTTTGTCGTATGTGAGAGTTAACGTCGCCGGATTCATCTTCAACCGGACCAGATCCCCCTTGTTCTCATTGTCCATAGCCTCGGGATCGTCGGCGCCGTAGCGCGACACACCCAAAAGCATCGTTTGCTCTGAACGCGATACACACATGGCGGTAATTCGTGCCGTGCCGTTATATCCGCAATCGGAAAGCGTCATCACGGGGGAGGTTGGCGGGGCTATCCCCGACTGTGCGTCGATCAGGTTGTAGCGGTATATTTTATCGCCCGTGACGATAAACGCATACTGCGACTGGGCCATGGTGTGGAATTTACTATTCTCGTTCACAATGGCCGACACGTTTATTTCTTTGACCAATTTGTGACTGCTGCCGGTAGATTGTATGACCAACATTTTGAAATCCGCCCCGTTTCGCATGACCGCGTAACAAATATCGGCCTCATTCGTCGGACTTCCGTAGAAAAGGGTATATCCGGGGAATGCCGGCAGGTCGTCGGTGCCAATATCTTTGAAACCTCCATACGATACCATGCTGGCAAACCGGTTGTTTACAATATCATAGGCCATAATGTTCCCCAGGCTGTATCCGTTCTGGGCCCGGTAACTGCCATTCGCCGTGTATTCGTCGTTAACCGCCATGTCGTAGAACCAGAACGGGGCCAGATAGCCATTCGTATAGGGGCTCGACTGAGGAGTGATCGCATAGCTGCCCGCAATGTAGTTGCCCGTGGTGACCTTGCCGTATATCTTGCCGTCCGAAACCTCGTAGAATTGGAATCCGGTTTGCACGTTCCCGTTCGCGATAGTGCGCCACATCTGCACATGTCCGGCCATATACTGCGACTTATACCCCCCTATGTCGGGTTTCGGGTAGACCGCACCGCCCAGATAAGAATCTCCCGTAAGGTTCACCGCAACGGTGTCGGGTTCCAGGCTGTTCTTGTCGAGAAGTTTTATCTGGTCGTCGACAAGCGCCATGATCCCTCCGTAGTTTCGTCCGAACGGATAAATGTATGTCGACAAAGCCGTAGTGGCCGAACCGTATTGCATATATAGAATTGCGAGTTGCTTCGGGTCGGTACCGAAAGGCTGCCCGAAACGTTCTTCGAAAAAGTTCACCGCAAAGTTGGCGTTTTCCCTGTCGAGGCGCAGGTACGACAGCTCGGCCTTGCCTCTGCTCTTGCTCAGTACCATGAACAGGTCGCCCGCGGTGGACGAACTTACGTTCAGGTCGAAATTTTTGTAGGAATTCACTTCCGTTGCCTTGTCGGTGATGACGAACTTGCCTTTACGCAGTCCGGGGAGCAGATTGACGATCATATCGAGATCGAACTCCTCCGAAACCACATTGCCGTCGAATGTCCATTTGTACGTAAACCGCGAAGTGTCGCTGTACAGGGTGCCCTCCAACGATGGATTTATCACCAGGTTGTCGTCGAGGTCGCGATCGTAGCGGTCGTCGATCCCCAGAACCTCCAGTTCGTTGATCTCCCTGTAATCGTAGTTGCCCTTGTCCTCGTAGCACCCCGACAATTGCGCGATCGACAGAAATATAAAAATATATTTGATTTTCATAACACTGTTTTTTTGTGGTTAGGGGTTGTACGGCTCCGTGTAGGTCATGAACAGCCGCACGTTCTTTTCTTCGTCGACGACAACGTTGCGCGAGAGGTATTCTCTCAGCCCGGATATATAATTACCTCCGGTGTTGATGTCGTACGGAGACTTTTCATAATTGGCAAAAGCCGCATCGAACGAGATCAATATTTTCCATTTCAGCGGATGATAATAGCTCAACTGCCCTACCCAGAATCCCGAGCTGCCGCTCCACCAGTCCGGTTCGGAGAGATAGTTGTTCAACCGTATGATCATTGTCGTGCCGCCCGCCAATCCGGGATCGAAATCGTCGGAGGGAACGATCCGCAGGGCCAGATCGAGATCTTCCGGGTTCTCGAAACTGGTGCTGAATGCATTTTTATTGACGACGATCCTCAGCGTATCGGAGATGCTGGCGGCGGCAAACGTCTGTGTCGCGCCGAACGGTTCATAATGGACGCCTTCGACCGCCGTGGTCAACTCCGGGATCACCGCCACCCGGTATGTGCGCTCCGCATCCGAGATCCTGCCCAGCAATTCCACCGGGATCGCAACGACCGGCCGTTCGATGGCGTCGGGAACGAATCCCTGCGAATAGGTACGCCCCAGGGTTTTCGAGGTTTCGTCGTAAACGTCGTAATAAATACGTTCCTTATTCCGGCCCAACGTATAATGTTTGAAATGGACCCTGTCCTTATCGCCCTGATAGGGGTAATCTATTTCCTGGTCGCATGCCGGCAGGCAGGCGGCGAACAGGAGCATCATATATAAAAAGTTCTTCATATCAGTAATCTTTTTGAGTTCTGTTACCGTTTTCGATTTCATTGTCCGGCATCGGGAACACATAAATTGCGTTGTCCGGTTCGACCTGCCCTTCGAGCGTTTCGGTGGGGATCGGCATATTGAGCCTTTTGTAGGCGTACCACAGCTGCCCTTCGCCGAGGAATTCGCGTTTCATTTCGTTCACGATAAAATCGCGCGCGATATAAGTCCAGTGGACATTGTTGCGGATACGGTGGTCTCTCAGCGTGTTGAGATATTCCAGCGCCTTGCCGGGGTCGGTCGAAAAGTAACACTCGGCAAGGATAAGGTACATCTCCGACAGTTTGATGATCGGCATTTTCCTGTAAAATGTGCCGGTGTTCTCGACCGTGTATTTGCGGAATTGGCCACGCGGCGATTCATCGGTCGCATCGTCGCCCGTGGTAAACCATTTGACATTCCGCTGGTCGTCATTGTTCAGATCATAGATATTGCCGGGATTGGAGAATATCAGCGGCGCCCTTTGGCTCGTATTTCCGTCGTTTCTGGAGTGATGAAGCCCTTCGGAATATTCGGTGATCTTGTCGTTCCGGAGCGAGAAAATATGTTCGTCTGAGAAAAGTATATCGACCTGGGCTTCGACGGCGTCGACGCTTGAAAAATCCAGCAAACGGAATTTCTCCGACTCGACCACCTCGCGCGCGGCGGCGATCGCTTTGGTATATTCGCCCCTCATCAGATGAAGCCGCGCCTTGAGCGCTTTGACCGCGTAGAGGTTCATGCGCGCCACATATTTGTCCGCTTCGTTCTTTTTGGACATGGTATAGGGGACAGCATCGACGATCGGGTCGCCGGCCAACAGTTTTTCAGCTTCTGTCAGGTCGTTCAATACAAGCTGCACACACTCCTCGACGGTATACTGAGGCGGCAGGGAGACCCCGAAAACCTTGTTGTACGGGATGCCCTGTTCCTTGCCCCACGCTTTCACGTCGGGACAGAACATGCGGATCAGGTCGAAATGGACGAACGCGCGTATGGCGGTGGCCTCGCCGACGAACTGCTTGTATTCGCTGTCGCTCAATACCGACGAGTTGATGCCGGCCCAACGGATTATGTTGTTGGCGCCGCTAATGGCGCTGTACATGTCGTTCCATATCCGGCTGTGAACCCCGGCCACGCCTTCGTTGTCGTAATCGAACGCCTGGTGGTAGTAATAGGCGTCCGTCGTACTGGCGGGAATGCCGTAGTACTGCGCGTATACATCCATATATTGCATGGTCAGCCCTTCGCCATACAGGGAACTGCCTGCCAGTTTGCTGTATACTCCGGCCAGCGCCTCGTGGAACCCCTCGACCGTGCCGAAAAGATCATGTTCGTCGACGACATGTGGCAGTTTAACGTCGAGCCATTTGTTGCACGACGGCAAAAGGAACACCAGGGTGCTTAATAACGCGGTTCTTATTTTCATTTTCATGGTAGTAATGCTTAGAATGTGATGGTGGCTCCGAGCCTGAATGTCTGCGCGAACGGATAGAGTGTACCCCGTTCCATTTTGATCGTGGAGATACGGAACAGGTCGGTAGTGGCGAATGTGAACTTCAGGCGTTCGATGAAAGTTCTTCTCAATATCGACAGGGGTACGTTGTATGACAGGGACAGCGAGGACAAAGTGAAGAAGTTATTATCCTGTACCAGCCTGCTGGTCTGATAGAGCCGCGATACATCGTCGATCCGGCGGAACATGGTAATGTCGCCCGGCTGCTGCCAACGGTCGGTCAACACCCGTTTGTCGGCATTATACCTGGGATTGACCGGGTCGACGCCGGCGGTTGCCGAGGCATTGGTGACGGAGCCTTCCACCTTGGTCGCGAGCGTGGAGTTGTAGATCACCGCCCCGTATTCATACCGGAACACCATGTTCAGGTCGAACCCGTTATACCTCAGATTAGTCTGGATATTCCCCTGAAGCTTGGGATTGGTGTCGCCGACGTAAACTTTGTCGTTGGCGTCGTATTCGAAAACCAGATCGCCGTTCCGTTTAACATAGATCTCATTACCGGTGGCGGGGTCGATCCCGTACGAACGGACGACCATCAACGAACTCTGGGAGCGTCCCACCTGATAGGTGCGAAGGGGAGTATCGCCCGTTACATTGTCGAGCTCATTGGCCTGCGCGTTCATCGCTTCGAGGGCATTGGAAAGGCCGGTGATCTTATTGCGGTTCCCGGCGGCGCCGAGCGTTACGCTCCATGCCAGGTCCTGCCCTGGTATCCGGACCAGGTTAAGCCTCAACCGCGCATTCATGCCGATATTCCGCAACGATCCCATATTCTCCTTGTACGACGAGAATCCGGTCGAGGGCGCGACGTCGATGTCCAACAACAGGTTTTGCGTCTTCTCGATATAAAAATCATAGTTGAAAACTATGAAATTGTTCAGAAGGGCCAGATCGAGCCCCGCATTGTACTTGCGCGTACTCTGCCATTTCAGTCCGGGGTTTCCGTATCCCGAAAGCTGGGCCCCTATATATCCGTTGTATTCGTAACCGGCATCGTACCTGTACTGGGTGATTGCCTGGTCGGCGGCAAAATTCACGGTACCCACGTCCCCGACAGACCCTCTGATCTTCATCGTGCCGTCGAAGTTCCACCATCCTTCGCGATCGGCGTTCCAGGCGAACCCCACCGACCAGAACGGAGCGAAACGGGAGTCGCGTCCGAAACGGCTCGATCCGTCCATGCGCAGCGATGCGTCGATGAAATACCGGCTGTCGTATCCGATATTCAGGTTCGACAGGAAACCGAACAGGCGCGACCGGTCATACAGGCCTGCAGGCTTGCTGTCCTTCAAGTATTGTTGTGAGTACTGTGGCAGGTTCAGCTTGTCGCTTATGAACCCCGTGACGGAATAGCCGTCGCCCTGCAAATTCGAGGTCTTGGCCTCCAGGCCCATACCGATGCTCAACGAAAACTTATCGGCAAAATAGTTGCTGTACTGGGCCGTAACACTGCCTTCGAAATCGAATGCTTTCGAATCGAAGGTGGTGTACCTCCCTCTTTCCGCATCGTCCAGACCGTCGAATTCGGTCGAACGGGGGGACTTGAACGATTCCGCTTTCTCAAGGTTGTATGTTATCGCGCCCCGCCCCCTGATCATAAAATGTTCGGTGGGACGCCATTCTATTTGCAGATTGTCCCTTATTTCGGTATACTCCGAGACGTCGTAATTCGGCAGCAGGGCGTCGATCAGCGGATTGGCGATTTCGCCGTTGTCTCCGTACCGGCGGACCATTTCGCCGGTCGCCGGATCGTAAACGCGTTCATAGGGATTAAGCCTGGCGTAATCCCTGAACGTCCCGTAAGGCGATTCCGCCGCATCGACGTTGTCCACCGAAATGTCGTTTATGACACGGAGCCTGTGGCTGATATTATACCTGAAATTGAAGTTGGCGCCGATCCCTTCGCGGTCTGACCCCTTCATTACGCCTTTGTCGTTGTTGTAGTTCAGACTGATGCCATACCTGAACGAGTTGTCGCCGCCCTCGATGAACGCGCTGTACCTCTGATTGAGAGATGTCCTCAGCGGACGCGACAGCCAGTACGTATCCACTCCGCGTGCGACCTCTTTCAGTTTCTCGTTGTACCTGAAGTCCATTTCTTCCTGCGTCCCCCCTGCCATCCATACTGCGTTATATCTGCCTGCGGCTTTCTCATACGCGAGTTTCTCGGCGGCATTCATAAGGTTGTATTGGCGCAGGTCGGGGAAAGATATGTCGTAGTTGGCCGTGAAAGTGGTCCTCAGCTCTCCTTCTTTCGGAGGGAGCGTCTGGACCAGGATCACGCCGTTCGCTCCGCGCGAACCGTAAAGCGCCGTCGCCGAAGCGTCTTTCAGAATTTCGATCGATTCGATACGGTTCATGTCGAAGTCGTATACCCTGGTTGCCGTAACTTCGATCCCGTCGAGGATCCACAACGGACTGTTGGGGTTGCTCCGCGAGTCGTCGGCGGAAGTGCGCAGGTCGAAGCTGTTCTCGCCACGGATAACGAGTTCCGGTACCCGGTTGGGGTCGCTGCCGTATTCATTGTCGGGGATCATACGCACCGAGGGATCGAGGACCGAAAGGGCGCTCATCAGGTTAAGCGACCCTATCTGGCGCAGTTCCTCGCCGCTCATGACTATTCCCGCGCCCGTGACGCTCTGTTTCGTTCTTTGGAAATAGCCCTGAACGACCACCTCTTCCACGTCCAGCGCATCCTCCTCCATCACGATATGCAGCGGGGCGAACGACGTAAGCGGGACCTCCTGCGCCCGGTATCCGATAAAACTCAGTTGAAGTACCGGACCAGCATCCAGGTTAACAGGTGACGGGAGGGTAAAGGTGCCGTCGGCATTCGTCGAAATACCGTTGTTAGTACCTTTCACTACCACGGCCACCCCTGCCATCGGGTTTCCGCCGGCGTCCCTGACCATTCCGGTCGGCGTACCCGTCCTTTGCGCGGCAGGCTGCTGCGGCGCGGAGTCGTTCCGGCTGATCACCACCACGTTGCCATGGATCGTGTAAGCCAACCCCTGCTGCGGCAGCAGGCGGCCGACGACTTCCTCTATCGTAGCGCCGTCCATCGAAAGGGTCACGGTGATCTCCGGGATCTGGTCTTTCTGGTAGAAGAACTGGTAGCCCGTTTTGGTTTTCAGATCGTTGAAAACCGAAACCAGAGATTCGCCCCTGTACGAAACGTCGATCTTTTTCTGTTGAGAAAACGAAGGCGAAGCCGCCAGCGCCCCGGCGGAGCATACCAAAAGAACAAGTTTCAATTTCATAATGAAGAAAATTCTTCTCCATTTCCCGGATGGGAAATGGTCGTAGTTCAATTTTTTCATATATTTGTAATTAAGGTTATTATCTGCCTGCATAATACGGGCGGATGGTGGATCGGGCACGGAGATGGGGAAGATCTTCCGTGCCTTTTTATTTCGCGTTATTTGCTTTTGATCGTTACCAGATTGCCGTTCAATTCGATATTCGCGACCTTCGCGTCGTTGATCATGGCGATGACCGCGGCGAAATCGTTGTCGACGGGGATATTGCCCATCATTACCGTAGTTGCCGTTTTAGGATCTTCGAAAACGTACTCGAAATCGTACCACCTGGACAGCTTGCTGAACACAAACTCCAATGTGTTCTCGTTGAAGATAAACATTCTCTCCCGCCAGGACGATATTCCCGCCACGTCGACATCGGCAACCGTATAAACGTCGGTATCCGCCGAAAGCCGCGCCTGCTGTCCCGGGTTCAACACCACTTCGCCGCCTCCGCCGTTCGCCCTCACCGAAACGCTTCCTTCGACCAGGGAGGTGAAAACAGATCGTTCGTCCGGATATGCGTATATATTGAACTTCGTGCCCAGGACCCTTAGTGTCTGGTCGTTCGTCTCCACGATGAAAGGCCTTCCGGCATCGTGCGCCACTTCGAAATACGCCTCCCCTTCGAGCCACACCTTACGCTCCCGGGGCATGAATTCGATGGGGAACCGTAATTTCGAATCGGCATTTATCCAGACCTTCGTCCCGTCCGCGAGGATAAGGCTGAACAGGGAGCCGCGGGGAACTTCTATCGTACTCGTACCCGCCCTGTCCGGGGCCTGTGCGGGCGACGAATGGTTTTCGGAGACAAGCACCCCGTCCTCCATCGAAAGCGTCACGTTGCCGTGTTCGGCCACGCGGCTGTTCGCGGTCGTTTTGTCCAGCACGACCTGCGACCCGTCCGGGAGGGTCAGTTTCACGTCGTCGGCCACCTTTTCGACGGCAACGTTATCCGCATTGCCGTCCGGCCGCATGAAATACCATCCGCCGGCCAACAGGGCTGCGACCGCGGCTGCCGCGGTTGAAATACCTGCGATCCTTCTGGCAAGCGAACGGCGGGCCACCTGCCGGCGGAAGCGGTAAACTTCGCGTTTCACTTCGGGGCGCCCGAACTCGTCGAGCGAACGGAGTATCTCCCCGCCGTCGGAGAGTTTCTCCACGAGGGGGCCGTATTCCGGGCCCTGCAATTCATTTTCCAGATCCGCATAATCCCCTTCCGCCCCTTCCATAAGATCGACTATCCTGCGGGCGGCGTCGATACCTTTCCGGTAATATTCTTTCTCTTTCGACATAAAATAAACAGGCTTTTATACCAATGACGTACAACCGATCTTTTTTTACTATCCCCCCGATAAAAAATGTAATATCCTGTCGAAAAACAATAACTTTGTAAGAGTCTGTCTAAATTTTGTGACCGAAGATATTTCTGTTTTCCGGCGAGCGATCTTTTTTGCGCAAGAGGAGGCGAATAGTGGTTACTATTTAACGACTCTTGGGTAAAAAAAGCGCCGCCGGAAAACGGAAAGAACGAAGGTTACAAATTTTAGACGGACTCTAATTTATGCAATTTGTGAATATTGACGACCTGTCGTTGGAAATGATCAACGACCGCGATACCGACGAATTCAGCCGTCTGTACGAGGCCTTGTATAACAACATGTACAACTTCGCTTTCAGGATATACGGCGGAACCCCGGTCGAGGCGAAAGATGTGATAAACGATATTTTCCTGCGCACGTGGGGCAACAAAAAGATCCGGTTCCAGACCCTCGAATCGATCAAGCCCTATTTCATAATTTCGATCAGGAACGGCTACAACGACTACATACGCCACAACAACCGCGCCGAGCGTTACCGGAAAACCATACTCTCCGAGCAATCGTTTGCCGTGCAGGTCGCCGAGACGGAGGTCTTCTCCCTGCTGTCTCACGCAATGTCGCTGCTTCCCGAACAGTGCGCCAGGGTTTTCGGCCTGTGGGTAAAAGGTTGGACGGTGAAGGAGATCGCGCAGCACCTGGACAAAGCGGACAGCACTGTCTATATCCAGAAACAGCGCGCAATAGACATATTGAAGGAAAAACTCGGGGACAAAGCCCTGTTGATAATATTCTGCGTCGGCCCTCACCTGCCTTCACTCTCCCGCATAGGGCAGAAACTCCTGAATTAGCGTGATCACAAATACGGACTGCGGGAATCTTCGAATCTCCGCAGGATCTTTGCAGAGCCGCGGACGGAGCGTTTGAGCCAGCGGAAGAGTATTTCGGCCTGTTCCCCGTCGGTCAGTCGCCATTCCACGCCGCTCGCGCGCAGTCTGGAGGAGAGCATATAAAGTATTATCGCTGCTGCTGCGGATATGTTGAGGCTCTCGACGAAGCCCCACATCGGGATGCGCAGGAATTCGTCGGCCGCCGCGACCATCTCGGGACTGATCCCCTGCTTCTCGGTGCCGAAGACAAGTGCGAACGGGCCTGCCGCGACATCGAAGCATTCGGGCGTCGTGTCTCCGATGTGAGGGGTGGTTGCGACGATGCGGTAACCTCCCTCGCGCAGGGCGCCGACGGCTTCGGCAGTGGTCGTGTGGCGGCGCAGGGTGATCCACTTGTCGCTTCCGCGCACCACGTCGGTACTCGGGTCGAAACGGCAGAGGGTTTCGACCGTGTGAATATCCTGTATGCCGAATGCATCGCAGTGGCGGATGAGCGCCGAGGCGTTGTGGGCGTAATAGGTATTCTCCATACACACCGTCATGTAGCGCGTGCGATCGCCTGCCACCTTGCGCAAGACCTGTTCACGCTCGGGTGTTATGAACCCGCAGAGGTATTCGATCCGCTCCAGATACCACTCGACGGGATGCCGTATGTCTCTGTTAATATCCAATGGTTTTGAGCATTAAGAAGTTATTCGGGATTTCCCGAACAACCTTTAAACAGCGACGCCGAAGTCGCGCAGGGCGTCGTTCAGCGATGTTTTCGTGTCGGTCGATTCCTTGCGCCGGCCGATGATCAGGGCGCAGGGGGCGCCGTACTCGCCGGCGGGGAATTTCTTTTGGTAAGTTCCGGGGATCACGACCGAGCGCGGCGGGACATAGCCCTTGTATTCGACCGGCTCGGGGCCCGAGACGTCGATTATCTTCGTCGAGGCGGTGATCGTCACGTTCGCACCCAGCACGGCTTCGCGCCCAATGTGCGCGCCCTCGACCACGATGCAGCGCGAGCCTATGAAGCAGTCGTCCTCGATGATCACGGGCGCGGCCTGCACGGGTTCGAGCACGCCTCCGAGCCCCACGCCGCCGCTAAGATGAACCCGCTTGCCCACCTGTGCACACGACCCCACGGTGGCCCATGTGTCGACCATCGTCCACTCGTCGACATACGCGCCGATATTGACATACGAGGGCATCATCACCACGCCGGGGGCGATATACGCGCCATAGCGCGCCACCCCGTGCGGCACCACGCGTACACCCAGGGCCTCGTAGCCGCTCTTAAGCTCCATCTTGTCGTAGAACTCCAACGGCCCGGCCGCCGTGGTCTTCATCGTCTGAATAGGGAAGTACATCAGCACCGCCTTTTTCACCCACTCGTTGACCTGCCACTTCCCGTCGCCGAGGGGTTCCGCCACACGCACCGCGCCCTTGTCCAGCATCTCGATCACCTCGCGCACGGCAGCCTGTTCGCGTTCGCCGCCCAGCAGCGCGCGGTCGTTCCATGCGGCTTCTATCAGTGTCTTAACCATTTTTTATAAAGTTATGGATATAATCATCGCAAATTTATATAAATTTGTCCGTTACTTACGTTCCCCCGATCACTTAAATTCTATCGATATGAAGAAAGTTTGTTACCTTGCCGTTGCAGCGTGCCTGTTAACCCTCGCGGGATGCGGCGAAAAGAAAACGAAGATCACGATGCTTCCCTATCCCGAAACGAGAATGGACGACGTGGTGGAAGACTACCACGGAACGCAGGTCGCCGATCCCTACCGCTGGCTGGAGGACGACAACTCGGCCGAGACCGCCGCATGGGTAAAGGCGCAGAACGAGGTGACGTTCGACTACCTCGGACAGATCCCCTACCGCGAGCAGATGAAGGAGAGGCTGTTCGACCTGTGGAACTATCCCAAGGAGGGTGCGCCTGCCAAACACGGCGACTGGTACTACTTCATGAAGAACGACGGCCTTCAGAACCAGAGTGTTCTCTACCGTCAAGCATCGCTCGACAGTGAGCCGGAACTGTTCCTCGACCCGAACGCATTCTCGGCCGACGGAACGATGGCGCTCGTCGATATTTCGTTCTCGGAGGACGGCAAGTATTTCGGTTACTCGGTTTCGGCGGCAGGATCGGACTGGGTCGAGATATATGTTATCGACACCGAAACTAAGGAGAAACTTTCGGATGTTATCAAATGGGTCAAATTCTCCGGCGCGGTATGGGCGGCCGACTCCAAAGGCTTCTATTATAGCGGCTACGACGAACCGGCCAAGGGCAGCGAACTCTCCGGTCAGAACCAATTCCAGACCGTTTATTACCATAAATTGGGCACCGCGCAGTCGACCGACAAGCTCATCTACCGCGACAGCAAAAACCCGCTGCGCTACTTCCACGGCGGGGAGAGCGAGGACGGCAAGTATATTTTTGTGAACGGCACCGAAGGGACGCACGGCAGCGAAATACTCTACCGCGCGGCCAACAGCAACGCACCTTTCCGCGTCCTGCTCCCTGGCTTCGCGAACGACTACGCGCTGATCCACTGCGAGGACGACATCGCATATTTCTACACCAACGACGGCGCGCCCAACTACCGCATCGCCGCGATGAACCTGCGCGACGCTAAACCAGCGCTCAAAGATTTTATCCCCGAGAATCCCGACGCGCTGTTGCAGGGTGCCAACTTCGTGGGTGGTTATATAATCGCATCATATCTCGAACACGCCCAGAGCTCAATTTTGCAATTCAATAAGGACGGTTCGCCGGTGCGCCGCGTGGAGCTTCCGGGCATAGGCACGGCAGGCGGCTTCGGCGGCAAGAAAGACGCCACCGAAACATTCTACTCGCTCTCGACGTTCACCGCGCCTCCGACCGTATACCGTTATGACCTGGCGACGGGCGAATCGACCGTGTTCCGCACTCCCGAGCTTAAATACGACCCCTCGTTGTACACCTCCGAGCAGGTCTTCTTCACCAGCAAGGACGGCACGCAGGTCCCGATGTTCATCGTCCACCGCAAGGACATGAAGAAGGACGGCTCGAACCCGTTGATGCTCTACGGTTACGGCGGTTTCAATAACAGCCTGACGCCCGGTTTCAACCCCACCAATATCATGTTCATGGAGCAGGGCGGAATCTACGTAATGGTGAACCTGCGTGGCGGCGGCGAATACGGCGACAAGTGGCACAAGGGCGGTATGCTCGAGAAGAAGCAGAACGTCTTCGACGACTTTATCGGCGCGGGCGAATACCTGATCGAGAACGGTTATACATCGCCCGAAAAACTCGCAATCATGGGCGGCTCGAACGGCGGCCTTCTGGTGGGTGCGTGCATGGCGCAGAGGCCTGAACTCTTCGCCGTGGCGATCCCGCAGGTTGGCGTTATGGATATGCTCCGCTACCACCTGTTCACCGTAGGTTGGGGCTGGGCCGTGGAATACGGACGCTCGGACAACGCGACTGATTTCCAGTATCTCTACGCATACTCGCCTCTGCACAACCTGAAAGAGGGCACGTGCTACCCGGCAACGCTGGTGACCACGGCCGACCACGACGACCGCGTCGTCCCGGCCCACTCGTTCAAGTTCGCCGCAAGGCTTCAGGCAGTACAGGGCTGCGACCGCCCCGCCCTGATCCGCATCGACACCAACGCGGGCCACGGCGCAGGCAAACCCACGGCGAAACGTATCGAAGAGGCAGCCGATATATATTCGTTCGTGCTTTGGAACACCGGGTCGAAAGTCGGGTTTAAAGAATAGCGGGATGAGAAAAATAATGCGTGTTTTGTGCCGGAAACTGTCTGAAGTTCTGGATAAATTTCAGGCTTACACACTTCGTTACGGTTGCATGAGGTGGTGCAAACGCATTATGAAAAAGCAGCGGATCCCTGATCGTCCGGCAGAGGGGGAGCAGCTGTACATAAAGAAATGGAGGCAGTTGTCGTCCAGGGCGGATGCGAAGTATTACAGGATCTTTTCCAAATACATAGGCCCGGACCCCAATATTTTACCCGAAGACATATCGCATAATATAATAGAACGGATTTTGAATCCGTTCTATTATCGTCCTTATTATTCGGATAAGAATATGTTCGATAAGCTCTTCCCCGACGGGGAGATGCCGGGCACCCTGTTGCGGAGGGTCCAGGGGTTCTGGTACGATAAGAATTATATTTCTCTCCGCCCCGAAGAGATACAGATTGACAAGTATATTGCCGGACATAATAAAATAATATTGAAACCCGCGGTCGATTCCAGTTCCGGCCGTGGTATATTGTTATTCGAGAGGCAGGACGACGGCTTATTCTACGACACCGGTGAATGGCGATTGCTCGATGTCGACTTTTTATCCCGGTATGGCACGGATTGGATCCTTCAGGAGTACGTCGAGCAGTCGTCCTATATGCGGCAGTTTAACCCCACGTCCGTAAATACGATCAGGGTTCTGACCTATATGTCCCATGTCGACGGGGCGGTCAAGACGCCGGGCATTTTCATGAGAATAGGGGAAAAAGGATCGTATGTCGATAACGCGCACGCAGGAGGGTTATTTGTCGGAGTGGACCGGAACGGGGAGTTGGGGAAATATTTATGCGATCAGAACGGCAACAAGTATGGTTGTTTCAACGGAGTGGACTTTGCGAATAATACTTTCGTGATCCCTGCATTTGACAAGGTCCTGGATTTCGCAAGATCCGTGGGAGCAAAAATACCGCATTTAAGAGTGCTGCAACTGGATATAATGATAGATGGATCCAATAGACCGCGTATTATCGAGTTTAATTGCAATGTAGTGGGTACCTGGGCATTCCAATTTGCCATGTCTCCGGTATTCGGAGAATATACCGACGAGATCATAGATTATTGCAAGCGACATAAAAAAAGAAATAAATGGAAAGTTTAGGCATAACGAGATTTGCGGATCCCGGGCTGTTGTGGCTGCTGGCGGTAATTCCGTTGATGATTGCCTATTATGTGTACCGGTGCATGCAGGGCGGGGCGTCGATCCGTATATCGACCGTGGCAGGCATCGGGCGGGGTTCGCGCACCGTGCGCTATTACCTGCGGCATATACCTTTTGTACTCAGGTGCTGCGCGTTGGCGCTGTTGATCGTTGCAATCGCACGGCCTCAGACTTCGGAACACGGGAGTGAAAGCACGACGGAGGGGATCGATATAATGTTGGCGATCGACATCTCGGGCAGTATGTTGGCGCGCGACTTCACGCCCGACCGTATGGAGGCGGCCAAGGAGACGGCGGCGAAGTTTATCGTCGACCGCCCGAACGACCGGATCGGCATTGCGGTTTTCGCGGGGGAGAGTTATACGCAAAGCCCGCTGACGACCGATAAACGTACGCTGCAAATGCTTGTTACGCAGATCCGCAGCGGGTTGATAGACGATGGCACGGCGATAGGCAGCGGCCTGGCGACGGCCGTGAACCGCCTGCGCGAGAGCGATGCCCGGAGCAAGGTGATAATCCTGCTCACGGACGGGGTGAACAATTCGGGGCAGATAGCGCCGCTGACCGCCGCCGAGATAGCAAAAACTTACGGGATAAGGGTTTACACGATAGGCGTGGGCACGCATGGAACGGCGCCGATGCCCTATTACGACCGCTTCGGGCGCACGGTGTTCATGGACGCGCCGGTGGAGATCGACGAGAAGATACTGACGGATATAGCGGCAATGACCGGCGGAGAGTACTTCCGTGCGACGGACAACAACTCGCTGCGCGAGGTCTACGAGCGGATCAACCAACTCGAAACGACGAAGATCGAAACAACCGAATTCACGAAATACCACGAGCTTTTTGCGCGTTACGTAGTGTTGGTGCTCGGGTTTCTGGTGCTTGAGTTCGTTATCCGCAGGCTCATCCTGCGGCGTATACCATAAAAATCTGTTTAAAACAGGGATATAATATGTTCAGATTCGGATCACCACATATGCTCTGGTTGCTGCTGCTCATCCCCGTGATGATCGGCCTGTATATCATCGCCATGCGTGCACGCCAAAGGCGTATCCGCAGGTTCGGGGACCCCCGGACCGTTGCGCAGCTCATCCCCGACGCGTCGCCGCGCAGGGTGCGCAACAAATTCATACTTTTCCTGATTGCGCTGATACTGGTAATATTAGGCGTTGCCCGTCCGCAGTCCGGGTCGAAACTGAAAGAGCAGGAACGCACGGGGGTCGAGATGATGTTGGTCGTGGATGTATCGAACAGCATGCTGGCCGAAGACTTCAGGCCCAACCGTCTGGAGCGCACCAAGATGGCTATCGACCGCCTTATGAACGAGCTCGGACAGGACAGGGTGGGGTTGATCGTTTTCGCCGGAGACGCCTATGTCCAATTGCCGATAACGTCGGATTACACCACGGCGCGTACATTTGTCAGCCGCCTTTCTCCCGACATGGTCTCCCGGCAGGGTACGGCTATCGGCGCCGCGATCGAGTTGGCCGCGAACTCCTATTCGTCGGAGAGCAATGGCAGCCGCGTTATGATAATAATATCGGACGGCGAGAACCATGAGGACGATCCGCTGGCGGCGGCGCAGGTCGCGGCCGAACGCGGTATCGTGATACACACGATCGGGATCGGCACGCCTGAGGGTTCGCCGGTCATGATGAACGGCGACTATATCAAAGACGAAAACGGCGACATGGTGGTGAGCAAACTCGATGAGTCGATGCTACAGGGTGTTGCCCTGGCTACGGGCGGGTCGTATATCCGCGCAACGAACCAAAGCCTCGGCCTGAGTGAGATCGTTGCAAAGATCAACGAAACCGAAAAGACGCGGTTCACCACCACTGTTTTCGAGGAATACGACGAATATTTCCAGTACCTGCTGGGGCTCGGACTGCTGATCCTGCTGATCGACATGATCATGCTCAGTCGCAAAAACCATATCCTCGCACGGTTCAATATCTTTAAATCTTAACGCTTTCCCGGAGCGGCGGCACTACCTAACATTGGCCGCAGGTGCTCGCCCGTGTAGCTCGCCGGATTGGCCGCGATCTGCTCGGGAGTGCCCGTGGCGACCAC
>QMCD01000733.1_pt1 | contig 22373 bp, 19 predicted proteins | sample 1821841 | NCBI WGS metagenome assembly QMCD01 (sample SAMN01991225, study PRJNA193472) | Termite gut metagenome, whole genome shotgun sequencing project. | isolation source: worker | host: Macrotermes natalensis
AGCTAAAAGGATGTTATACCAGCTAATGTAATTATTTTGTAAATCTGCGAATACGTGAGTATTTGCAAGAAAAATACTCTTATTATGAGTGAGGAGGATACAACCATGCCAAGAAAGAGTTCCAAGACCGAAACAGATATCACCCCGGATCAGCAATTGACTCAGGATCCGGATGAAGTTACGGACGCCGACACCGCGTCCTGTCAGACTGATATTGAATCCGGTGAAAACGATGCAGCCGGCCCGGCGGATACACCTGAAGGCGCGGATAATTCGCTGTTCTCCCAGACTGATTCTGAAACAAAGCCGGATGACCCCGTCGCTGCAGGCCCTGAGCCTGATGAGGCGCTCAATCTCCAGACTGACTCTGAAATCGCCTCTATTTCAACCGGTCTTCTATCTGAAGGGAGCTCCGATCCGCCCGCTCCCCAGACTGAAACTGAAAACGCTCCAGATGAGGAGACGACGGCCGGTCCCTTGGCTGAAAAGGGCAATAATCCCGCCGTTCCCCAGACTGACTCCGAGCTTGAAGGAATTCAGGGCACCGGATCGGGAGATCAGGCCCCTGAGCTGCCCGCACCCCAGACTGAGACGGAAAAACCCGAAAAGCCCGCCTCTTCGGCCGGATCCAGGCACCGGCGTGCGGGCAGAGCCGCTTCCCCGGCTCAGTCTGGGGATGAACCCCTTCAAGAAGGCAAAGCCCCGGATTTATCCCAGTCTGACGGTGAACCCACCGAGCCCAGACCAAATAGCAACCGGCAGTCACGACCTGCCCGCAGGCAACGGCGCGGTGAGCCCATTGTTTCGATAGACGCCGAGCGTACCGTCCAGACTGACGCCGATAAACTGCAAAGCGATATTCTGGATCTGGTAGAATCCTTCAAAACCAGAAAGATTCTAACCGGAACCATCCAAGGCGTCGAGCGGTCGGAGGACAACCCTAACCTCAGCTTCGCGGTTCTATATCACGGGGAGTTCAAGATTATTATCCCGGCGGACGAAACAGTAAAGCCCCCTGACGACTTCCGCGACCGGCTGCCCGGAGACGTAATGCACTATCTCGTAACCAAGCGGTTGGGCGCGGAGGTGGATTATATCGTCAAGGGCATCGATCAGAAAACCGGCATCGCCGCCGCCAGCCGTCTGGAGGCAATGGCAGCCAAGCGGCGTGAATACTATTACGGCTCAGACCGGGACGGCAATAACCTGCTTTACGAAGGCATCTCGGCGGAGGCCCGTGTCGTCTCGGTTATACGCGCAGGCGTATTCGTGGATATTTTCGGTCTGGAGGTATATATCCCGTTGCGTGAGCTGAGCTACCAGCGCTGGATGGACGCAAGCACCCATTTCCAGTCCGGGCAGCGCGTACTGGTCAAGCTCCTGAGCATAGACCGCGGTGACCGCAATAACATCAGAGTAACCGCATCCGTCAAGCAGGCCAGCGAGAACCCATACGAAAAGGCGCTCAGGCGCTACTCCGTAGGCAGCCGGTATGTAGGCACAGTCAGTATGGTGGACACGAACGGCGTATTTGTATCGCTTGACGGGGGTATTGATTGCCTGTGCAGCCACCCAAAACGCGGCAGGCCGCCCAGGGGCACCCGTGTCACCGTTCGCATACTGGGCCTTAACCATGACAGCAATAGGATTTGGGGTGCCATCACCCACATGACCAACCGATAACGAACGAGGAGGAAACTATAATGGACGATTTGTCCCGCCAGGAACAAGAACGTCGTAAGCAGCTTTCTGACCGGGCGTGGGCAATGATCGTCCGCGCACTCCCGGTCGAAGATGCCAACGACACCTGCGTCACGCTCGCATACGACGGGTTCTATCTACAGATCGCGTTCTCGGAATATCACCCGCTGGTGGTGTTCTATCTGGCTCGCGGCCTGAACCGCACCAGTACCCCAAAGGACAGAAAGCTCATAAACGAGCTGAACCTGAAAGGCGTGCTTGGAAGCCATGCGGTAAACGATGAAGTCGGGTGTTATTCGTACAAAGCCGCTCACTGGTTGGAGTCAGAGCTGACACAAGAACGCTTTTTCGAGATACTGAACCGCTACGCCGCCGAGGCCGGGCGCGGCTACCACACACTCATGCACCGCCAAGGGTCATAGCCAGTGTAATTATCCGAATCTGTTGCAATACCGGTTCTATTATAGTGTAATAGTTGTAGAGGAATCCACCAGTATATGAACACCGACAGGAGGCTTGGGATTATGAAGAAGAAATATGTTATTATTCTGGCAGGCGCGGTGCTGGCCATACTCTGTGTATGGGGATTGGTGTCGTGCTTTTCCGGGGAACAGGAGCAGGCGGTACCGGAATCGCCGTCGGGGACGGTAACGCCGTTGACCACAGCCACTCCGGCACTGATTCCGGCGGAAACCGAATCGCCGGCACCCACCCCTTCGGCAACGGCGAAACCCGGCGCGATGCAACCGCTCCCAACCGTCATACCCAGTCCCGACACGACGATGCCGGTAACGGAAGACGGCGCTAAGAGCGAAAGCACACCCAGCCCCAAGGCGACACCCAAAGCGACCACACCAACGGCAAAATCTACTCCGGTGCCGCCAAAGGTAACACCCGCGCCCACGCCCAGTCCGACACCGACCCCGGCGGCAGCGCAGCCGACACCCATAAATACTCCGGCACAGCCAACGCCAGTGCCAACACCAACACCAACACCGATTCCGACTCCGGAACCGACGCCGGAACCAGCCCCGGAGCAGTATACGGCCAGAACCATCTGTAACACCTGCGGCGCGGATATCACTGATAACGTACCCGCCCATGGGAAATTGCATATGCTCAACGGCGAGAACTTCAGCTACAGGGTTGAGTAGAGCCCAAACATCATAGAACTTAGCCGTCAAAGCCAAATCGCCCCGTATATTGACAATATGCGGGGTTTTTTCATGCCCACAAACAAGGAGGAAGCATAATGAAACAAAATTTGCAACGAGTATTTAGTCTCTTGCTTGCCCTAATACTCTGCCTGTCTATCGCACCTGTGTCCGCACTGGCCGAGATGTTACCGGCGGAGCCACCGGCAGGCGAGAAACAGATTGAGTTACCGACGGCAAGCGTAACCACAACGCCGGAAGCAAGTGAACCGCTGGAATCTGATGAAAGCGCTTCACCGGCACCCACGCAACCGGCATCGTCTACTAGCCCAGCGGAGATCACGTCGGTTGAGCCAGAACTGGTCAAGGTAGTGAGCGAGCCTTTGGTTAAGGTGGTCTACCACTACTATGACGCTGAAACCAAAAACGCGGCGGAGTTTTCCGATTACGCTATCGCATCGTCGCACGCGTTTTATGCAATAGCCATGGCGAACGGCGAAACCATCTCCATTGCCGCGAACAAGCATCCGGACAAAATACAGGTCAGTACGGATTCCCTTCGCTTCCGCGTCCTTCGGGACAACAGCGAGGACATCACCGTGCTGGCGGCGTATGACCCGGCGACAGGCAGGGTTTACCTACCATCCGCATATATGGGCCACAGGATTACTGTTGAGTGGTATTGTCCTGTGTCAGAGGTTGCAGAGTTGCCTGTTCAGATAGCAATCAGCACATACAGAAACGGCGTGTTCACCGATACGTCCGAAGCAGTTGCGCTGGCGTCCGACACCAATATGATAAGCATTCCGCTTGAAAGAATGACGTGCGTGACAGTATCCCAGAATGGTATTGAACTGGATGCAAGCATGATTAGCGGGGCAAATGGCGTTCTGCATATCGCCACTCCTGCTGTGGGCGGCGACCTGTCTGTGCAAGCCTATGCTCTGTCGCGCGCAACAAGAGCCACCGGCGAACCTGTCAGCCATACACGTAGCGAAGACCAGATCTACTACGGGTACTATACGAGTTACTATACTGCTCAAGGCAATACGGCCTTCTGTGTCGATCCCAATGTGAAAGGTCTCAACAGCGGCACCTACAGCATAAACCGCTATCTTCAGCGCGGTCGGGATGATTTGCTGATTAAATGCGCGTATTATCTGTTTGGCGGGCCCGGGTATAACTCAGTTAAAAACGCGCTGTTTTCTGAGCCAAACACAATGGAGGCATACGGCTTGTGCCACGCAGCGGCTTCTTACGCGTACCTCAATAACAACGAGGCGTTTGAGGGATTGAGTAGTTCGGTACGCACGCATCTGAAACGAGTCGTGGATGCGATTGCGGTGCAGCCCATGCCTCCAGACGGCTTTGAAGTGTTTATTTACAACGAAGGCAGTTCCGCCAGTCAGCCTATGATGGGATGGGAGTACACGCCGACCGGCAGCCTTGAGATCATCAAAGTCTCCGGCAATACCGAATTCACGAGCGGGAACAACAGCTACAGTCTGGCGGATGCGGTGTTTGGCGTATATGGTGGTGGCAGCAAGCTTGGCACCATTACCACAGATGCCAATGGCCGCGGACGGCTGGACGGGATTGAGGTGGGCTTATCTAATATGTATATTGTGGAGGAGACACCTCCCAAGGGATATATTGCGAACCCGTCCCCAATACCATTTACCATCGTTTCCAATCAAACAACCACCCAGACGATAACTAACAAACCCCAGAATGACCCCATCGGCATCCTGCTGCAGAAACGGGATAAGGATACCGCCTCGTCTGCGCCGCAGGGCAACGCCGGTTTGGCGGACGCCGAGTTCACGGTGAAGTATTATAAAGGGCATTACGCCAACGCGAGCCAACTGGCCGGGGTAGCCCCGACGAGAACCTGGGTGCTGAAAACGGACTCCGACGGTACGGCATTCCTGAACGCAGCATACCTCGTATCCGGCAACGCCTTCTACTACTCGGGAGACAACGACCCCACATTCCCTTTGGGCACCGTAACCATACAGGAAACCAAGGCGCCTCCGGGCTACCAGCTTAACAACGAGCTCTTTATAAGGCACATTACCGCAAACGGCAGGGTCGAGGACGTCAACACCTACAATTACCCCATCGTTGACGACCCCGTTTCCCGCGGCGGCATATCCATCGAAAAATGGGACGCTGAGTTAAACCGCCGGGCCGAACCCCAGGGCGACGCCACTTTGGCCGGCAGTGTGATCGATATTTACAACAGGAGCAGCAAAAACGTTTTTGTAGGCGGCAGGAGCGTTGCGCCGGGCGCTGTGGTTCACACTTTGACTACTGACGCGAGTGGCGTGGCGACCAGCGCAAGCGACTTGCTTCCCTTCGGAGATTACGAGGCCGTCGAACGCACCGCTCCGTCGGGATACCTCAACACGGGTGTTTTGCGGCAGAGCTTCACCATCTCCCAGCATGGGGTGATCGTCAATCTCAAATCAGCCGCCACGGTTATAAAGAATAACGTGATTCGCGGCGGCGTTGAGGTTGAGAAATGGGATACCGATCTGAACCGGCGCGCCGCTCCGCAGGGCGACGCGACATTGGAAGGCGCCGTCTTTGAAGTATACAACCGTGGGCAGCGGAGTGTTCTTGTAAACGGCGTAGAATACGCGCCCGGAAAAGTCGTGCTTACGCTTACGACCGATGCCAACGGCTGGGCGGGAACCGTCAATAATGCGCTTCCTTACTCGACATATGAAATCGTAGAAAAAACCAGCCCGGCAGGGTACTTAAACACGGGTATCCTTCGGCAGACCTTCACGATTCGCAGCGATGGCGTGGTTGTGAGCCTCAAGAGCAGCAATCAGGTAATCAAGAACGATATCATCCGGGGCGGCCTGCTCATCGAAAAATGGGATCATGAAACCGGCAAGCACAAAGCCCAGGGCGGGGCCACGTTCGGCGGCGCGGTTTTTGAGATCGTAAACCGGAGCAAGGACAGCGTGATGGTACAGGATAAACTGTACGACGTCGGAGAAGTGGTTTTTACACTGACCACCGATGAAACCGGCACGTATACCACAGCTTCCACCCTGCTGCCCTATGGTACATACGAATGCCGCGAAATCTCACCGCCGGAGGGTTATCTGGCGACGGGCGTGCTGGCCAGGATGTTTGTGATCCGTGAGCACGGTAAGATCGTCGAGATGAACAAAGCTGACACAGCGATCCGCAACAACCCCATCCGCGGCGACTTGCGCGGCGTCAAGATATCGGACGGCGACCACATCCGTATGGCGGGAATTCCGTTCCGGATCACATCGTTGACCACCGGCGAAGCGCACATCATCGTTACGGACAAAAACGGGGAAATAAATACATCCTCGGCATGGAACCCGCATTCGCAGGACACAAACCGTGGCGAGAGCGACCGTGACGGCATTTGGTTCGGAGAGATCGAGACCCTAAACGACGATCTTGGCGCGCTGCTCTATGATAATTACCTGATAGAGGAGCTGCCGTGCGAGGCGAACAAAGACAAGGAGCTATTGAAGTTCCGGATGTCTGTTTACCGCCACATGACCGTCGTGAACCTGGGTACCATGACCAACGACTATATTCCGGTTCCGGAAATCAGCACAACGGCCATAGACGGCGAAACGACCATGAACAGCGCATATGCGTCTGAAACCAGCACTATCGTGGACACAGTCTACTATGGCGGCCTCAAAGCCGGACAGGAGTACACGCTAAAGGGCATCCTGATGGACAAGGAATCCGGACAGCCGCTGCTGGTTAGCGGCAAAGAGATAACGTCCGAAGCGGCGTTTAAGGCTACGGGAGCATCCGGCAGCGCTACGATGAAATTCATCTTCGACTCGCGCTCGCTCGCCGGTAAATCCGTGGTTGTGTTCGAGACGCTGTTTATGGGCGACACGGAGCTGGCGTCCCATGCCGAAATTGCCAGCCTTGAGCAAACCATAAGCTACGCGGATCCGAAGCTTCGCACAAACGCGGCCGGCCCTGACGGAAAGAAAGAGATAGACGTCCGTTCCAAGGCCAGTATCGTGGATACCGTCGCCTATGACGGTCTGATTGCGGGCGAAACCTATACCGTCCACGGCATTCTGATGGACAAGAGCACAGGCAAGCCGCTGCTTTCGGGCGGCGAGGAAATCACGGCGTCCACAACCTTCAAGGCACAGGTGCCCACCGGTACGGTCAAGGTCACGTTCAACTTCAGTTCGGTGGATATGGCGGGCAAAACCGTAGTCGTGTTTGAAACCCTAAGTTATAAAGAACGCGAAATCGCAGTTCACGCCAACATCGACGACGAGGCGCAAACATGCACCTTCCCGCAGCTCAGTATCGGCACATCGGCTGCCGGCAGCGACGGGGCCAAGGTGATTCCGCTAATGGAGCGGGCGGTTATCATTGACACGGTATCTTACTCCGGCCTCACCAAAGGCGAAACCTATATCCTGCAAGGCATCCTAATGGATAAGGAATCGGGCGAGCCGCTAATGGTAGACGGTCGGGAGATTACGGCGTCGAAACGATTCACAGCCGCAGCGGAGTCCGGCAAAGAAGACGTAAGGTTTGTGTTCAACTCTGCCTCCCTCAAGGGCAAGTCCGTAGTCGTCTTCGAGACGCTGACGTACAAAGGCGAAGACCTGGCCATCCATGCCGACCTCGAATCCGAGGCACAGACGGTTACGTTTGCCGCTCCTGCCATCGGCACATCAGCCGCCGGCAGCGACGGAAGCAAGGTTATTCCGCTGATGGAACGCGCGGTTATTATCGACACGGTATCTTATTCCGGTCTGATGGCAGGCGAAAGCTATGTCCTCGAAGGCGTCCTAATGGATAAGGCGACCGGAGAACCGTTAATGGTGGATGGCCGGGAGGTCACGGCGGTAACGAAGTTCCAGGCTACGTCGGCGTCCGGCACGGCTAAGGTGGTATTTACGCTTAACTCTGTAGGACTTGCGGGGAAAAAGGTGGTCGTTTTTGAAACCCTTATGTATTCAGGGGTAGAGACTGCCGTTCACGCGGATATTACGGATCAAAATCAAACGGTGTCCTTCGCGGCGCCTTCCATTACTACATCCGCGGCGGGCAGTGACGGGGCCAAGGTGATTCCGCTTGCGGAAAAAGCCACCATTGTGGACACCGTCTCCTATTCCGGCCTAACCCCGGGCGAAACCTATGAGCTCTCGGGGATTTTGATGGATAAGGAAACCGGCAAACCAATCCTGCTCAGGGACAAGGAAATCACCGCTAAAGCGGAGTTCCGGGCCGAGACGCAGTCGGGTACAACTGAGGTGGTGTTCACCTTCGACTCCGTGACGCTATCGGGCAGAACGGCGGTTGTATTTGAAACCCTTAGATATAAGGGGAACAAGCTGGCAGTACACGAGGATATCAACAGCGAGGCGCAGACCGTCACATTCGCGGTACCCAAAATCAGCACGTCGGCTTCCGCTAAAAGCGGCGGCAAGACCATTCCGCTTGCCGAGAAGGCAGTAGTGGTTGATACAGTCGCCTATGAAGGGCTGACGCCCGGTACGACCTATGTCTTGAAGGGGTGCTTGATGGATAAGGAAACCGGCAAGCCGTTACTTGTGAACGATAAGGAAGTGGCCTCTGAGGTAAGTTTCGTGCCCGCTAACCCGTCCGGCAGCGTCGATGTTATCTTCACCTTTGACTCAACCGCTCTCGCAGGTAAGACCCTGGTGGTATTCGAGACACTGCTGAGCGGAGACAAGGAGATCGCGGCCCATGCCGACATCAATGATAACGTTCAGACCGTGACCGTCAGCAAAACGCCGGGCGGCGGCGCCCAGACCGGGCGCGACGGCCTGCCCACATGGCTGTTGGTGCTGGGAATCCTATCCGCAGCCGGAGCCGTGATATTCATGCGCTACCTGTGGGCGTATAAGAGGATCCGCAAGGATAAATAACCGGAACCGTATAGCGGGAAGGGGCGGCGACGCCCCTTCCCTGTCTCTGCGGTAAATACAAAGGGGGCTGTATGTGAAAAGAAAAGCAGTAATTTGGCTCATCATGCTGTCATTGCTGACAGTCGCCGCGTTATGCGGCTATTTTTATGTCCGCGAGTATAACGCGGCTCAGGAAGAAATATCTGAATTCGCGTCTGTACAGGATGAGTTCACGTCTATCGCGCCTGCCCGGGGACCCAGTACGGAGCCTGGCGCACCAGCCGGGGATGAAGCCGTTCCGTCCGAAACGGCGGAGCTGGCATATGTCACGGCGGACTTTGACGCCTTACTCAGCGTCAATCCGGATACCGTCGGCTGGGTGACCATACCCGGCAGCGTCATCAGCTATCCCGTGGTGCAGGCGGAGGATAACTCCAAGTACCTGAACACATCTTTCAAAGGCAAACGCTCCGGTGCCGGAACGCCCTTTGCGGACAGCAACAATAACATGCAAAGCCTGGACGCCAACACGATCATATATGGACATAACATGGGCTCGGGCCGCTCCGATATGTTCGGGGAGTTGCTGTTATATAAGGATCGTGATTACTATGACGCGCACCGGTATATCCAGTTCGACACAATTCATGAGCAGCACGGCTGGTGGAATGTCTTTGCGGTGATTGAGCATGATATGCGCTCGAAGGATTTTAACTATCTGTACCTGTGGTTCGACGATGACGCGGCATATATGGACTGGGCAGCAGCCGCAAAAGATAGCTCGCTGTATGAATCTGACGTAAACATTACTCCGGGTGCCAAGGTGCTGACACTCTCTACCTGCGACAGAAGCAAGTACGGCCGCCATGGCCGGCTGCTCGTTATGGCGGTGAGAATAGATCAATAAAAGAGGAGGTTTTAATGAACACATTTATGAGATGTATGTTGTTTTCTTTGGTTGTGGTGTGTGCAAGCACGCTGGATACGCTGCGGGGATTCCGCGGCGGGCGCAAGTCTGGAAAGGAGACAGTTATATAATGACTAAACTTTTTAACAAAGCAGGTATATGGGTGACGGCTCTGGCCGTCATGGTCTGCGCGCTGGTCGTGTGTGCGCCTGTGGTGTACGCTGATACCGACGGCACGGAGCTGCAGGTCACGGATCAGCCGGAGCTGCTGGTGATTCAATTGGGGCCTGAGTGGGCCGGAGCCGAATTCGAGTTCAAGACCGATGTGGGTGTGTACCCGCAGCCCGTCGTCGTCAGCCCGGAGGGGATACTGACTATGGAGCTGGGCGGCAGCAAGACTTATACTCTCAGCGCGTTGCAGGCGCCGGCTGCCGTGCAGGATTCCGGCGCCGGTACGGCGGAACCGGAGCAAACCGAAGTAACGGCGGATGGGCCGACACCGCAGCCGGAAGCACTTGATGCGGACGCGCCCGCCGACACAGGCAGTCCGGAAGAGGCGCAGCCATCAGCGGCGGGCACGGAAGCTGAGGATGGGACCATAAACGGCATCCCCACACTGCATCTGGTTCTGTTCGTTGGCGGGCTTACCGCCAGTGTCGCAGGGCTTATTATCATGCGCGTGATGAAAAAGCGCAAGGAGGTCCGGTATGACGACGATGACGATTATTATGATGAGGATGAGTGATTCCCCAGACTGAGTCTGAAAAACACGCCTATAAACTATTTGAATATCTATTGCGCATAGCTAAATATTTTATTCAAATAGTGTTGACTCGTAGAATTATCTGTGGTACCATTGAATTGTGGCAGAGGCTTGCGCTCAGGCTTTCGGTACGACAGAAGGTACCCTGGCGTCAGACTCGTCCCGCGGACGAGGAACCGTTACGGATTCGTGAAATAGAGCGATCCACACGGCGCAAGCCACTATTATGATAGGCTCCCGCAATGCTTTTAAGCATCTGGGAATAGGTGAGCCGGAAGACTGCCGAAGAAAATATTGAATCAACTTAAGCCGGTAATGTACCAAAGCCGGCCCCTTGATTCAGTATGCTCTTCAGGCAGGCTTCCGGCTTTTTATTACGAAAAATTTTGGAGGAATAGCGATGAATAAGAAAAAAAGAAAGGGATCAGGCGGGCTATCGGGCCGCAAATCAACGCGATGCCCGTATTGCGGCAGCTCGGTTATTCTGCGCAGCGCCGAGGGCATCTACCATGACAATGCCCGGAACGCAAGGCTTTATGTTTGTTCCAAATATCCGGCGTGCGACGCGTATGTGCGGGTTGTGGACGGCACGACCCTTCCGGCCGGCAGCATGGCTAACGGCAATCTTCGCGCCCTGCGCATCGAGGCGCACCGCTGCTTTGACCAGATACATAAGGCAGGACTGATGAGCAGGCAGGACGCCTACAGTTGGCTGGCCGACGTGGTAGCGGCACCCATGGCCCACGCCCACATCGGTCAGTTGGGAGAGTATAGCTGCAAGCTTGTAATCGCGGAGAGTAAGAAGTTTTTAGAGAACAACAAGGCGCGTATTCGGGCAAGCCTTGGATATTGTGCAAAGAGTCAAGGAGTATCGGGAGGTGGTCAGTATGCAGTTGAGCGCAGAGCAGCAGCGGCTGGTGGAGGATAATATGGCCCTGGTTCATAAAGTGATCAAGGACAGGGTTCGCGGTGCCGGCATAGGCATATTCACCTATGAAGACCTGTTTCAATTCGGCTGTATCGGCCTGTGCAAGGCCGCTTATACCGACAAGTTCCAGTATGCGTATAATCGCGGGAATGCGTATTCCGGGGATGAAATGCGTTTTTCCACATACGCGTACAGACTGATTTGGAATGAGATTTGCACGCAGCTTGAGTATTCAACCAAGGTTAGCGCCGAGACCGCTGCTGACCCGAATGATATAGCACAGTATGCCGTACACGATCACGGCGAAGCTGTTGACGTTGCTGCGGTCGCCGAAACGCGCATCGCGCTGGAGCGGGTCTTGGCTGAAGCCGGAAAAGACGTATCCGCAACCGTAGCACGAGGCATTGCCGCCCTTCGGTTCATGGCGGAAGGCTACACCTCTACCGAGATTGCCCGCATGATGGATGGCGGCTCCTGCCATAACGTCACGGCTTGGGTATCCAAAGCACGCACATACCTCAAGGCGAACCCGGAGTTGATCAAGCTCATGTGCTCCGCCTAACTCATACGGCAACTGCCCGGCGCTGACTATAACGGTTGGCGCCGGGCTTTTTTTATTTTTACACGGAGGATTGGATGGTATGGAACAAATAAAAAAGAGGGCGAAAGCCCTATGGATTCCCCTGCTTTGCGGTTCGCTTATATTTCTTATATTCCGGTTTGTGTTGATCATCGGCTATGTCCCCAGCGCGTCCATGGAGCCCACCATACAGTCCGGTAGCTACATCCTTGGATTGCGCCTACACAGCGAGCCGCAGAGAGGAGACATCGTGATCTTTCAGTTGGAGGGCAGGATACTGGTTAAACGCATCGCCGGTATTCCCGGAGATTCAGTTGATATAAACGGCACGAGTATAACGGTGCCGGGCGGATGCTGCTTCATGCTGGGAGACAACCCGGATGAATCGGTTGATTCACGGTACTGGTCCAATCCTTTCATTCACGAAAAGGATATCTTGGCCAGGCTGCTTCTGTCTTTATAGCTTACAGATCGTCCTCGTCATCTTCGCGGCTATCACCCTTATCGCCAAAGCAATTATCGAACGCCAGCCATTTTGCGCCGTAGGTATCCAGATAGAACCGGTTGCCAAACTCATTTCGCACCAATCGCCTGTCATGCAGGTGATACCATCCGCACAGTTCCGCGCTCAGCTTAACGTCCTCCGAGATCGGCTCCACCCAGACCCGGTTTCTTTCTTCAACCTCATACAGCCGCAGCGGCTCGCCGGTTCCGTAAAGGCTGTAAGCCAGTACAGGCGGAAACCCGTATATGGCTTCCTGCGCTAAGGAAAAATCTACCGCGGTCTGATCCGCAAAAACCAGTTGTCCGGTCGCGGCGTTGACAAGCGCCCAGCCGCGCGAAGCCGTCCATACCGGTTTCCTGTGCATAGCGACAAGCATTTCTCTCGATAACGGTCTTGTCCAGTCTGCCTGAATATCATCAAAACCAAGAAGGTACTGCACGGTGAAGCCTGTCACATCCGACATCCGCACCAGCCTTTCCAGCGTCAGCGCTCTGTTCCCATTTTCCCAATTGTTCACTGATGCTGTTGTCATATCCATTTTTTTCGCCATCTGCGCCCGGGTCCAGCCGAGATCCTCGCGGGCTTGGCGGTATCTATTCTTCCTCATTTCCCACCACTTCCGCTATGAGCCGCTGCTCTGCTTCTATTTCGCGGCGCAACTCCTCCTCTGTCGGTAAATACAGCTTATATTTGGATGCAAATACCTGCGAGTTATCCTCCGGCAATGTGTATCGCACTACAGATTCGCTTTTATCGGCACAGAGCAGTATGCCAATTGGCGGATTGTCCCCCTCATTCATCTTTTCCCGCGTATAATAGTTGACGTACATCGACATCTGCCCTAAATCCTGGTGCGTCAGCCGCCCGGTCTTGAGATCAATCAGCACGAAGCACCGCAGCAGATAGTTGTAAAAGACGAGATCTATATAGTAGTGCTCGCCGTCAAAGCTGATACGCTTCTGCCGCGCTTCAAACGTGAAGCCGCAGCCAAGTTCCAGCAGAAACTTCTGTATGTGCGTTACAAGCGCCTGTTCTATTCTACTTTCAAAATGATATTCATTATGATTCAGGCCAAGAAACTCCAGAACATACGGGTCTTTAATGATGTCTAGCGGTGCTGCGCCGGGTTCCTTACGCTCTGTTTCCGCCGCAAGCACAGCTTTGGCGTCAGGCGCTTTGCGGCTCATCAGCAGGCGCTCATAAAAGAAGCTGTTGATCTGCCGGTCAAGCTGTCGTGTGCTCCAGTTGGATTTAACGCATTCGTCCAAATAAAACTGACGCGCGTTGTCGTTTTCAACTTTCATAATCATTCGGTAATGTGTCCAGCTCAATTCGTGGCGCAGTGCGTCACGAATTGGAAATGTAACATAGAACTTACGCATGTAGCGCAAATTGCTTTCATCAAACCCTTTGCCAAAGTCCGCAGTCAGCCTTTCGGATAAATATCGCATCAAATGCTTTCCATATTCGCTTCGGGCATCTTCTCCGATTGTATCCACAATCAGTCGCCCAATATTCCAATATGCCTCAACCATGGCGAAATTCACAGCGGCATAAGCCTTGGAGCGCGCCAGTTCAAGCACTTCTCTGGCATCGTGATATAGCTGATTATCTATTAGCTCATTGCTATTAAAGGCCATAATACTTCCTCCTCATCCAGTGGGAGCTTGATATTTCTCGAAACGTCTGTCCTTTCGGTCATACGCTCATTCATACAATGATCAGTATACCCATTTTATTCTTGGCCTTCAACCTTGATCCAATTATGCTCAACACAATAATATATGAAAGAAATATACAAAGGCTGACGCTATAGATGTCGTGTTACCGTTCACACCCCCATAACCAGCCGCATCGTAAAAATATTTTTTACGCAGCTATAATCCAAGAGATATTACTTTGGAAGTTATCAGTCGGAATTACTGATGCGAAAAACCCGGACTGCACGGGGAATTACTAAATTCGCATTTTCCTACTGTTGGGTGCAGGAGTAATAGTTATCAGGTTCAGCGTACTCGCTCTGAAACGGCGGACTGATCGCGGGGAGAGTAAACGCGCGTCGCACGGGTTGTATGTTTGGGGCGATATCATTCCCGACCCATTTTATATCGCGTAACGCCGTTGTCCTAAAGGCGTTTTCTCACACGAGACGGCTTTGTTTTTCCGTGATCTCTCCGTCAGGAACCCGTTACAGCTTATGATGACTAATCCATCCGGCTGGACTACCTGGTTTATCACAAACGATGATGTTTTGATTTTTTACAAACGCTACACAGTTAAAATGCTGGATCAAAAATAAATCGAAAGAAACCGGCACGCCTGCAAACGCGCTTTTGCAAAGCTATATGCTGGAGCGGTTTCTTGAATGCGTGTCACTCTCTCCCTACCGTGAAAATATGGTTCTCAAAGGTGGACTCCTAATCGTGGTGATGGTCGGTGTGGATAAGCGCAACACGATGGATATGGATACGACCCTCAAAGGCTTGCCGGTTGCCCGCGAGACGATTGATGATATGCTGAACGAAATCATTTCCATTCGATGTATTTAGACAGCGTGTCACAAAGAATTTGAAAAGTGGCGAAATGGATTTTTTGAAACAAAAATAAAAATTCATCTGAATACACAATTGCGTACTGTACTACGCTGATGTATATGGTATACTATACATAATCAATGCAGATTTTGATGGCTACGGTACTGAGGATGAAAGCTTCATAAAAAATTGTGGAAATTACTTATGACCAAAGATACAAACCAGCGCAACCTCCCACGTATTTAACGGCGTCAGCGGATTGACTCTGACGAAATTCTCTATTGGCGTGAGCGTGCAATACGAAATGCTGGTGCGCATTTTTGTCATCTTGAGTTGTGAGCTGCAGGACATCATGCAGTTCCTGCATATCGATGACGGCGTTGCGGAGCAAGGTAATCTTGGTGATAAAGACGGTGAGAATCATGGATAAGCACAATCCTGGCATAAGCAGCAACCCGGAGAAACCTATCGAAGATCACATCATGGTGTGTCTATCCTCTGCCGTATCAAACGCTAAGGTGATTCGCTCGGCTGCAAGCCTTGCTGAAAAGCTGTCCGCGCCGCTGACGGCTCTGTTTGTGGAAACGGCGGACACGGCAGAACGCCTAATCAAAAATCAGCAAACCTTGCGGGATAACATGAATCTGGCAGAGCAACTCGGCGCTAAAATCACCACGATTTACGGCGATGACGTGCCGGCGCAAATCGCCGGGTACGCGCAGGAGAGCCGCATCACCAAAATTGTAATGGGACGTGGTGCGCAAGCCTGCAAATGGCAGGTACGCCCCGGCGTCGTTGACCGCTTAACGGCGCTTGCCCCCAATCAGGATATCTTTATCGTTCCCGACACAGAGACTTCACGGAAAAGCATATTCCGTTCTTTGAAACCCGAACGTGTATCGGTGGTGGATGTGCTGAAGTCATGTGTGGTACTGACCCTGTGTACGCTTATCGGGCATCTGCTGGTAGCTCTGGGCTTTAGGGACGCTAACGTGATGAGTATATATATTCTGGGCGCGGTCTTAAACGCGCTGCTCACATCGCATATCATATTCGATGTCGCGTATTCGGTCACCAGTGTGCTGTTGTTTAACTTCTTCTTTACGGTGCCGCGTTTTTCTCTGAATTATCATGGTACCGGCGGCCCAATCACCTTTCTCGTCATGCTGACAGTGGCGATGGTAGTCGGCTCTATGGTTCACAAGGAGCGAACACAAATGCGGCAAAACGCCCGGAAAGCCTACCGCACGGAGATTATGCTGGATACCGGACATAAGCTGCAGCACGCGCAAGATGAAGAAAGCATTTTGGGGGAAACCGCCAGACAGCTAACCAAGTTGCTGAATACCTCAATCGTGATTTATCCAGCAAGCGGGGACGCTCTTTTGGAACCAAGCGTGTACGTATTTATGGGCGAAGCTGCCCATCAGTCGGCATACACTAGCGGGCATGACCGTGCGGCGGCACAGCAGACCCGCGTGAGCGGCAAGCCCGCGGGCGGCACCACCGACACGATTCCAGAGGCAAACTGCCTGTATATGCCTGTGCGTGGTGGCAATCAGGTGATGGCTGTTTTCGGAATTTCAGTGGATAAAGATTCCCCACCCAGCCCATTTGAAAAAAGTCTGGCGGCTGCCATGCTGAACGAATGCGGTCTTGCACTGGAAAAGGAACGAATGGGCGAAGCCCGGAAACACGCCGAAATGCAAATGGAGCAGGAACAACTTCGCGCTAATCTGCTGCGGATGATTTCCCACGACCTGCGCACGCCGCTGACCAGCATATCGGGCAACGCCGAAATCCTTCTACATGATGATAACGCGCTGAGTGAAGAACTGACTAGGCAATTGCACCTGAATATATATGAAGATGCCATTTGGCTGAACGAGTTGGTGGAAAACCTGCTGTCCATCGCACGGATAGAAAAGACGGTTGGCCTTCATTTGCAGCCGGAGCTGCTGGATGATGTCTTTGACGAGTCGCTGCGGCATCTGAACCGCGACAGCGTCAAGCACATAATCGAAACGAAACTCAGCGGCGACCTGCTTATGGCGCGTATGGATTCCCGTCTTATCGTGCTGGTGATTATAAACCTCATCAACAATGCTATAAAATACACGCCGGATGGCTCACACATCACACTCTCGGCACGGCGTGAGGGCGATACCGTTATGGTTGAGGTAGCGGACGACGGCCCCGGCATCCCGGATGAATCCAAAGAGCGTATTTTTGACTTATTCTATATAGCAGACAATAAAACGGGAGATAGCCGCCGCGGTCTGGGGCTCGGCCTGTATCTGTGCCGGGCGATAGCTGAGGCGCACGGCGGCGGCATCACCGTAACAGACAACAACCCGAAGGGTACGGTTTTCAGCTTTACCCTGCAGGCAGAGGAGGCAACAGCAGATGAACAAACCTATGATACTTATCGTTGAGGATACCAAACCTATCAGCCTACTAATCACGACAACGATTGAAGCGGCAGGGTACAAGTGCCGCGCGGTGCAAGCCGGGCAGGATGCCATTATGGAAGCGGCATCTGGACAGATAGATATTATGTTGCTGGATCTCGGCCTGCCGGACATGTCCGGCGTGAATGTCATTGAAAAGGTGCGGGAATGGTCAAACATGCCCATTATCGTAATCAGTGCCCACAGCGACGACAAGGACAAGGTAGAAGCGCTGGATGCCGGAGCGGACGATTACCTGACCAAGCCTTTTTCAGTGGAAGAACTTATGGCCCGGCTGCGCGTTAGCCTGCGACGGGTACGTTACGACGCGACTAAAGCCGGAGCTGAGGTGTCTGTGTTTGAAAACGGCGGACTCAAGATCGACTACGCCGCCGGGTGCGCGTGGGTGGACGGCAAGGAAATCCGCCTGACGCCTAACGAATATAAGCTGCTGAGTTATCTGGCGAAAAACGCTGGCAAGGTGCTTACCTACAACGCGATTGTGAAAGAGATATGGGGCGACTATTACCCCAGCGAGGTGTCCGCGCTCAGGGTATTCGTGGCGACGCTCCGCAAGAAGATAGAGAAAACGCCGTCCAGCCCTAAATACATACAGACACACGTCAGAATTGGCTATCGTATGCTTCAGGTTTCTGAGAAATAGCCACGGCGCAAATATAACCATCAGAACCCGCACCGCTATGTGATAGGCAGGGCGGGTTCTTTCTGTTGTCCGAGTATATTTCTCTTTATATAATCTTAATGCTTTTGACCAAAATCTCAATACAATCTCAATACGAAAGCTGTTATGATACAGACAGACGGGAGGAAAACCCGCCAATATGAAAAGAAATAAAGGAGAGAGTATCATGAGAAGTTTTGCTGTACTGGATTTGCAATACGCGCACAGGTTCTATGGGTTCGCCGGTGAAGCACAGTATCTGCATGGGCACACGGGCACACTGACGATTGAGACGGAAGATTCGGTCAATAAAGGCGTAAACATGGTCTTCCCCTGTAATGAGATAAAGAAAACCGCGTGGGAGGTTCTGCAAAACTTTGACCACGCACTGATCCTCCGAGAGGACGACCCGCTGTTGCCTGCCATCCTCGGCGTATATGAAACGCAGGGCATCAAAAACGGCTCTCCGCTCAATAGGGCAACTGGACCGCCTTTCAAGACAGAGTTCGCCACGGCATACCCCGAATGTCGGCTTGTCGTCACAAAGGAAACGATGACCGTTGAGGAGATGATAAGAATCGTCTACGAACTGCTCAAGGACAAGCTGAACATTGCTCGGCTCACATTCACCAGCGGCGTAAACGGTGCCACACAGGAATATGAACCTAGCGCATCAAAGGAACGTTGCCCGCTGTGCGGCATCATGCTGGATGAAAACGGCGTATGCCCTAAATGCGGATACAGAAAACAAGCATGATGCTGACTCGATTAAACATTTTTACCTGAAAGGAGGGCGAATAGGCAAAACCCCGGAGGCTATCACCCAAAGTCCTGATGGATGAAAACGGCGAATACCTCCAAGTACGGATGCAGCAAATAAGCATGATGCTGACTCGGCTAAACATTTTTACCTGAAAGGAGGACAATAGGCAAAACCCCAGAGGCTATCACCCAAAGTCCTGATGGATGAAAACGGCGAATACCTCCAAGTACGGATACAGAAAATAAGCATGATGCTGACTCGGCTAAACACTTTTATCTGAAAAGAGGGCGGCCAGACAAACCCTCGGAGGCAATCACCCTACGCCTCCGAGGGTTTTCTTTATCCTCAATCTCTTTTTACTGAAAAATCCTTCTTAATATAATCTTAATAAAAACACCAAATCCCAAATACCTACTTAATATGAAAGCGGATATAGTGGAGACATAAAGGATTGTCCTCGGTGAACATGCGGTATATAAACCGCGGAAAGGCGGATGCGAGAAATGAAAGAGATGGTGTCCCTGCACAAGCAACTGCAAGACGATGTATCTAAGCTACTGGCGTACAAGAACCCTGAGTTGAGTCGTCACATAGAACGCGTTTCCGCATTGACGGAGGTGCTCATTATATACCTGCTGACCCAGCCCATGTTCACGGACACGCTTATTAGGCTTGGCTACCACTCGATGATTGCGGCGGCCGATCTGCATGACATCGGCAAGATAGCAGTGTCGGACGATATACTGCTCAAGCCAGGCAAGCTGACAGACCAGGAATACGAAATCATAAAGACGCATTCCGTCATCGGCGGTAATTTGCTGGACAATATGCTTTACGGCATAAACGAGAACTATCATCGGCACTACCACGATATGTGCCGTCATCATCATGAGCGGTGGGACGGCACGGGTTACCCGGATAGGCTTGCGGGTACCGATATCCCACTTGCCGCACGCATCCTCGCCGTAGCCGACGTATACGAGGCGCTGACCAGCCCCCGTGTGTACAAACCGGCCATACCCCATAAAGAGGCTGTTGAATGGATTAAGAGCGGCGCGGGGACGCAGTTTGACCCGGCGATTGTGGAAGCGTTTATAGAAATAGAAGGCGTGTTCGGCAAGATCATGCCCAAGCGTTTCCTAAACAAGGTTGTGCGCAAGACGAGGGATGAGGGCCAAAACATGTGTTGGGGATAAACAATCATTTATAAAATCTTAATAGAACGGCTAAACCCCAGACACCTACTTAACACGAATGCTGGGATAATAAAGGAAATAAAGCAAATACTCGGACTTCCGTGTGTACGCCATGTCCGAGTATATCATTAAGAAAGCGGAGGTATCAGTCATGTACAAGCATTACATTTTAACCGGGATTGGCCGGAATAAGTGCTCGCGGCAACACAGTGAGCCATTAGATTACCGCATGGAGGCGGTGATGCACAGTGATTTTGAAGAGGACGGCGCAACCGCTGTGGATTACGCGGACAACCTGCGGGAACAGGTCTGGCGGATCGATGGTTTGGACATTGAACGTGGCCTTCAGAAGTTTGTGAACAGGGACGTATATTTCAAGATACTGCGTTCCTATTCCGCCAGCTTGACCAGTCTGCTTGAAACAGTGGAATCGGTTAGTTCGGAGAATCTTGCCGATTATGAAATCGCTGTCCACGGTATCAAGGGAGCAAGTCGTGACGTTTTTGCCGAATCGGTTGGCGAGAGCGCCGCCAGACTTGAGCGTGCGGCAAAGAGCGGTGATCTTACTTCTATACGGCAGCATCAGCTGGATTTTTTAACAGCGGTACACAAGCTTGCCGGGGACATTAACGCTCTGATTGCGCTTGCTGGCGATAAAACGCAAAAACCTAAAAAGGACAAACCGGATACCAATATGCTGATAAAACTACTTGCCGCCTGTGAGGTATACGATATGGACGGCGTAGACACCGCTATATCGCAGATAGAAGAATATGAATATGAGTCCGATAGAGGGCTGGCCGCATGGCTGCGTGAAAGGGCGGATGTAACCGACTTTTCGGCTATTGTTCAAAAGCTTGCCATATAAAGAATGCGGAGGATTGATTGCATGGGAAAGCAACGTAAAAAAATTATATATGTGGATGACGTGTATCTCCATTTGACATCGGTAAAGACTAGAATGCAGAGGGATTACGAAGTTTTTCCAGCGCAGTCTGTGGAAACGCTGTTTGAAATATTGGAGAACGTCATGCCGGACTTGATTTTGCTTGATATCAAGATGCCGGAACATGATGGCTTTGAAATAATTAGAACGCTCAAAGTCAATTCCCGTTTCGCGGGCATCCCTGTTATCTTCTTGTCGGGCAACTGTGATCAAAAGACGCTGAAGGAGGCAATGGGGCTCGGAGCGGTGGACTTAGTGCTCAAGCCGTTTAACGATGCTGATCTGGCAGCACATATCGAAAACCAGTTTACATCCCAAAAGCAAGACGCGTATATGCCTGTTGTATTGGCGGTGGATGATAACCCTAGTATATTACAATCAGTCAACGAACTGCTTCATAATCAGTATAAAGTTTACACACTTCCAAAGCCGGAAGCAATAAAAATCGTTTTGAAAAATGTTACTCCCGATCTCTTTCTGCTGGACTGCAAAATGCCGATATTTACCGGGTTTGATCTTATACATCTGATACGGAAGCTTCCGGAGCATAAAAAGACGCCGATTGTTTTTTTGACATCGGAAAGCAATCGGGATACGTTGTACGCTGCAGCCAGTTCCGGCATAAGCGATTACATAGTAAAGCCGATTGACGCGGCAATATTGCGTCAGAAGCTGGCGGTTCATACCGCAGACTATATGATAAGACGTCAAATGAGAAAGCTATCAGAGAAAGAGCGAGTGTATTAGGATACGAAGCGCTGACCAGCCCACGTGTCTAAAAAGCTGTGATACCTCGTAGCGAAGCGGTTAATTTGATTAAATGCGGCGCGGGGATACAGTTAGGCCCGGTTATCTTAATACAATCTTAATAGAAATCGCCAAACCCCAAACACCTGCTTAATACGAATGCTGAGATAATAAAGGCAATAAAACAAATACTCGAACCTCCGTGCGAAAGCCTTGTCCGAGTATATTATTAGGAAAGCGAAGGTATCAGTCATGTACAAACATTACAAAACACGCGCCGGTCAGCAAGCAAACCGGAGGAGAGCGCACAGAAGAACTTCCGTCGGCATATTGGCGGTATTACTCGCGGTAGCCACGCTGTTTGGTACCTTTTCTTTTTCGGGGGCTGCTTACGCGGCGGACAACAATGGGGTCAATCCGACAGAGATCATTACGGAAATACCAGAGGCGATGGAACAGCCTGTTGCAGTGGAAACACCCGCAGCTACAGAACAGCCCGCAGCTACGGAGCAACCCGCACCGGCGGAGCAACCCGCGCCGAACCTCTGATTGGAGAGGAGTTTTTTGTATGCCCGCGAGGGAAAAATCCTGCGGCGCCCTTG
>QMCD01001111.1_pt1 | contig 22356 bp, 25 predicted proteins | sample 1821841 | NCBI WGS metagenome assembly QMCD01 (sample SAMN01991225, study PRJNA193472) | Termite gut metagenome, whole genome shotgun sequencing project. | isolation source: worker | host: Macrotermes natalensis
GCAGCGTTTGCGTATAATGCACTTGGGCTAGTAGCAGCATTACCATTACCTTCGTTGTGGATATTTACGCTGCCTCCGGTCTCAACAGTAAATGAGTTGTTTTCACCGGTACCAAATCTAATAGCAGCAGCCCTATCGCCGCTGGTGTGTCTGTGCTTCGTAACGTTAAACTCACCTTTATTTCTTACAATAATTTGCTGATTGCCAACTAGGTAAATTCTCATTACCGCGCCATAACCACTCCAAGGTTGTGTGTTCTCAAAATTTACAACGGTTCCTTCTCCGTCAATGATCATTTGGCTGCCTTCGACGTACATCCATATGGTAGAAGCGGTTGCCGGTGCCTCTGCCACAATGTTTACATGGGCACCATTGGTAAACTCGAAGCCGCCTTGATTGTCAGGTGCACGCATGAATAAAACGCCTTGAACGTCACCCATTGGCACACCTCTTACATCTAACAATGACCCGACGCCATCAGCCTTGACCCAACAAGTAGTAGAGTAAGAGGTAGAATCGCTTTCTTCCATTTGAATTGCATTGGTGTCTGCGGGTGAGTAAATATATACTTCTGCGCCATCGGTAACATTAATAATGTTGTCTCTGTTCCTTACCTGAGCACGAAGAACTTGATCGTCACTGGCAAGCCTAACTATGGTGTCTTCTCCTGTATAGAGCTGATCCCTTACGTTTATGACTTCATAGTCTAAATCTGTGGCATCAATGGTTACCCTGTTCTCCCACGTAACTATACCCTTAACAACCAGGTGTGCATCCGGCGCATATACCAGACCGGCTGTTGGAGCATCGGCACTCGTGACATTTTCTAGGTTGATTGTCCAGTTATTGCCAATAGTCGTGCTTCCGTTTGTCTCAGGGCCTGCTCCGTACGCTACAATCACCGGAGTGTCAGTTGCACCGTTTCTGTTTATCACTATGTTTTGAAGTGTAAATGTAGTTGCACCCGCTGCGGCTGCAGAAAGCTGAAATGCATTACCATCGTTGTTGGTCGTATTTCCTGTGCCGCCATTGCGAAAATCTAAAGTGAAACCCTTGCCATCAACAACAAGGGTTCGGTTTATCACGTTTGAGGCGCTACTCATTAGATAAGTAGCTGCCCCTGTTGGTGTGGCCGGTTTTGTTATGTTTTGAGTAAGCTCAATCCTTGAGACAGAGGTATCTAGAATTGCTGCTTGCAGTTCTGCCCATGTATCAACAGTTACTCCACCGGGAACGCCGGGTATGGGACCTCCAAAAGGTTGAACCGTGGCTTTATTGGCCTCATCGGTCTCCATTGCTTCATTGGATTTTTCGGCTTCGTTGGCCTCTTGGCTTTCATCAGCCTTTTTGTCTTGTTTGTCAGCATCATTTTCAGAACTATCATCTTCTGTTTTTGCAACATCAGGCTGTGTAGAAGTGGATTCTTCACCCCCTTGGGCTTGATTCTTGTTTTCTTCTGAAGCTTTGTCGATCACTTCAGACTCAGCTGTAGCATCTTCGCCTGCGACAACTATGTCGTCTGCAAAAATGCCTACCGGCAGTGCAAACATTACAGCCAAATTTATGGCTAGAAGTACTGACAATGTCTTACCCAGCACTCCAAGTCCGCTGCTTTGCTTTTTGTACCTTCTTCGGCTTACACTCATTGTTTTCAACCCTTCCCTACGTAAAGCATCTTGCCCTTGCTTAACCTTCTCTTATAAATGCTTATAGCTTTGCTTAAAACAAAGCTTTTGATAACAAGTAGTGCCTACTATCTATTTAGTTTTTCTTGGGTGAGTAGCCATAAATACACAAGAACTAAGCAGCTAATACCAATGCTGCTTTAATGTGTCTATTTACGTCTATTTTTGCCCCATTTTCCCCATTTAAATTGCTAAGCCTCAACAATCTGACGCTTATTTAGAACCCCCATTTTATGACCTTTAGCTTTCCTGGTAATTCTTAAAGCTGATTAAGCTTTAGGAACAGTTACATAATACTAGAAATCTAAAAAAAGAAAAGCTCCATTTATCAGGATTAATGGCTTATTAATATATACGCTATTATAAGATTTCTAATATTATTGATACTGAATTACGTATATATTTGCTATATATATTCTCGTATGCAAGATATTATTGCTCAAAAATACGTTACAGTAATAAAAATATTTTGATTTTTAGACAAGATTTACTCTATCTTTTGCATCTTTACAGAATCAGCTTTAATGAACTTTTGTAAAATATGTCTTAAATTATTATTAATAACATTATATTAGACGCTAATTTATACTCTCATATAGTCTTATATTCGCAGTAAATGAGAATCGCTTTTATCTTGCCGGCGCAGAGATTGTTGTTCCCGTTGGTGTTCCCTTAGCATATATTATGACCTGCTCGTTTGAGCGATCATATAAAAAAGCTGTGCCTTCGTTATCAACAGTTCCTATTACGTTGTAATTATTAATATTGTTTGCATCAGCCATAGCACGACACTCAATGATTGCCTGATCAGTTATTTCTTTGCGTTTTTCATCGTTCATGTTTGCCCAGTCAGCATCACTGCTGACAACTACTTGATAGTTGGTAATCGCAACACCGTTAGATTGCTGTACCTGACTAGTTATTCCTGTAACATAACTTTTAAATGCTGCCTGTTCGTTGTCTCCGCCTTCAATACTCTGGCAACCTGTAAGTACAACTGTACAAGCTATCGCCAGCATCACAATTAAGGTATATATATAAGCATGCTTGGTGTTTCTCTTCGTTTTGTTGTTCATAACTACCTTCCCTTTTAGACATGTTCCCCATATACAACAGGTGTCAACTGCTTCTTTTTGTTTCTAGTATGTTTGGTCTACTATAGTTGTCTCTTTTGTTCATTATATACAATTATTTGCTTGCTATCAGCACATTAAATACATCTCTACTAATTCTGTTTTCAATTTGCTTGTTATGCTTTTAGGTTTAGTTGTGCGATAGCTATGCGTTGTAAGTGAATCTATCTTTGCTCCTTGGAGCATAAAGCCGCGTGTGTCCATGCTGCCTTTCTTGTCATTAACCTACAGATTTATGCGATTATTCTATGTTTTCTTGTTGTACTATTTTATGTTATGAGAAATTTTTATGCTTTTTGATCAATTTAAATTATTAAGCAAGAAAAGCCAATGTGAGAGACTCTTTTATTAATGAGCGTAAACATAACAAAATCATCAGACTGGCAATAACAGTAAATACTAGCTTTCTGAAAAGGTTTTATTAAATGTATGCTAAGCCGGTTCTTTTTAGCAAGACTGCTGATTAAGAACAAGGCTGATGTTGAAGATGCGGCATGGAAAGTAATGATTAAGATGCTTTCAGGAAAGGGTCTTAAAAGAATTGTAATCAGCGAAGTTGACGACATGTTCTCTGATGAGTCAGCCGAACGCTTGCTAAAAGCTGCAAAAATCACTATTGCAACGACAGCAGTAACCACCACTGCTTTAGGAGCCGCTGCAGGCTCAACCATCACCGGTACGGGCGCAGCAATTAATGAAACTTTTAGAAATATTACAGTCGGTGTAATTGGTGCTGCGCTTCTTGGAGGAGCAGCCGTCGCCACAATTACATTATTACCTGAAGCAGAAATTGAACCACCTATGTCTATTGAGCAGGATGTTCCTTTATATTCGACTAATCATGAAAGCAAAAATATTATCGAACCCAGCGTGACAGTTACATATTCAATCATCACAGAAGCAGCCAATACAGACATAAATGCCTTGGGCTCTGACAATACAAATAACGATGTGGCAACACCTGAAACAAATTCCGGACAAGATTACGACAATCCTATTAACCCACTCACATGCGAGATTGTTTCCTCAGCAGGCGAGACCCTTAAGTTCTGGGTTCTCACAAACTCACAAAGCACAGAAATAACCACAGGAATAAATACAACTATCGATATAACTGAGCTCAATCTGGAAAACGGACAGTACCTTATAACATGGAACATGCTTGATGCGCAAAACAATGAGTTTTTCGCATATTGGCAATTTATAATTGAAAAACCCTTATAGTCTGTACCTCTATTGATCGCCACCGTATGGGTGATATATGTCCGAAAACCTTGTGCATGAATCCCTGAAGGCCACTTCGATATCTTTTGTGGCACCGTTTCTGTTTTTGCCTACAATGAGTTTTCCTGTTCCAAGTACCGGTCTCCCCTCTTGCGCTGCCTCTTCTTCAGACATTGAGCGATCAATAAACATTACGACATCGGCGTCTTGCTCGATATTTCCCGATTCTCTAAGATCGGACAGTTGCGGGCGTTTGCCTGTACGACTCTCTACATTTCGAGAGAGCTGACTTAGAGCAAGTATCGGAACATTTAACTCCTTGGCCAAAATCTTCATTCCACGCGAAATGTCTCCAACCGCTATCCACCGATCGTTAAAGCTGTTGCCGCTTGACTGCATGAGCTGTAAATAGTCAATAACAATCAGTCCTTTTTCGACTTTTTGCAGCTGCCTGCGAGCTTTTGCTCTAAGTTCTGTAATGGTAAGGCCGGGCGTATCGTCGATCGAGAAATCCAGCTCGCTTAACGTTGAGCAGGCATTGATAATGCTCTTCCAGTCGGCATCATTTAAGCTTTCGGTTCCGCGCAGTTTAGAGCTGTTTACGCCGGCCTCTGAGCTGAGTATTCTGTGAGTAAGCTGGTTCGCAGGCATCTCAAGAGAGAAAAAAGCCACGCTTGCTCCGCTTCGAGCTGCATTTACTGCTATGTTGAGCGCCAAAGAAGTCTTGCCAACACCGGGTCGTGCTGCCAAAACAATCAAGTCGCCACCACGCATACCGGATAACAGTCGGTCAAGATCACTAAACCCTGTGGGCACTCCGAGTAATTTTGATTTGTTGTTCGCAAGGCTTTCAAGCATTGAAAGTGAATCCACCAACAGGTCATCAATTTTAAGAAATGTCTTTTCAATCCTCTTATTAGTAACCCCAAACAACGATTTTTCTGCTTGCTCAATTGCCGAGTTAATGTCATCGGTATCGCTATATCCAAGCGCTTTGATCTCATCAGCGGATCTTATGAGATCACGTAGTAGCTTCTCACGCTTGATGATCTCGATATGGTGCTCCCAGTTAAAAATTGCATAATCGTTATTGGCCAACTCAACAATGTAGGCTTTGTCGCCAATCTCTTTGAGCTGTCCGCGAGCCTCAAGGCGCTCGGCTAACGATAGGTGGTCAATGGGCACATGTCTCTCGGCCAACTCACACATAGCCGAATATATCTTTTGATGGGCCGGACGATAGAAAGCGTCAGCTTGAAGTCGTGACACCACATCATCAACAATATCTCTGTTGAGAAGCAATGCAGCAAGTACCGAGCGTTCAGCGTCAAGGTTTTGTGGTGGTGTGGGAGTAGAAAATGTAGGCGCTGTGTAGTTCGCAGAAGCCGCTGTAACGTGTGCGTAGTCTTGGTTTACGGGATCTGGGTTTTTGCTGTAAGCCTTATTGGTGCCGGTAGCATCATAAGTCTTTGTTGTGCTGATGCCTTTTTTAACAGTATCGTCTGACATATTTTTAAGCCTCCGGAGCTTTTCTTATCCAAGTGTGTAAACCTAAGCCGGGCAGTGCATGTCAACCGCTCTCTCTTTCAAGCCCGCATCACTCTGTCATTCCCACATCTCTATGTCATTCCCGCGAAGGCGGGAATCTACCTGACACACATTATTATGAATTCCCGCCTACGCAGGAATGACAAACAGTGGTCAATTTTAACGCAGATTCTGTTCTTTTGCTGTGCCAATTTTGTTCAGAGGCTGCCAAGGAGATGTCTCAGTTGTAACTACTAGAGTGTTGCTTGTAGAGGTTGGCTCTGCGATGAAGATGAGTCTTGGTGTCTGATTTTTACGTAAAGAAGACGCAGTGTTGCAGCTTGAAGTATTGAATGGTAAACTACCCAGACGCATTTTCCTGCTTGGGTGTTGCCTTCAGCGCCTGAGCCGCTAAGTCCAGAGGAGGTGAAATATGAAGGCTTATGAATTGCTGTTCTTTATAAACCCCACACTTTCAGAAGAAGAACGTGAGGCTACTCTAAAGAGGATCGACACTACGATCACCTCTCAGAGTGGTGTAATCGACAATGTTGATGAATGGGGCAAGAAAAGGCTTGCCTTTGAAGTTGACAAGTTGACCGATGGTGATTACGTATTGATTGACTTTCACTCAGATCCATCTTCAATTGCTGAAATCGATCGTGTTTTGCGCATCACTGATGCTGTTAAGCGTTTTATGATCGTCAGCCGCACAGATCGTAACTAAGCATAAAGTCTTGATCCATCTGGGGCTTTGCTCAAATGAGCATATAGGGAACTGGATGCACGACTAGAATAGGGGTTAGCATGAGTATCAATAAAGTATTAATAAGTGGAAACTTGACTCGTGATCCTGAACTACGGGCAACCGCTTCAGGCATGCCGGTCTTGGGTCTCGGAGTAGCAGTAAATGACCGTCGCAAAAACCAAAGCACAGGTGAATGGGAAGATTTTCCAAATTTCATTGACTGCACAATGTTTGGCGCTCGCGCAGAAAGTGTATCTAACTTTCTTTCAAAAGGCTCAAAAGTGGCCATTGAAGGCAAACTGCGTTGGAGCCAATGGGAACGAGACGGACAAAAACGTTCAAAGATCGAAGTTATTATCGATGAGATAGAGTTTCTTTCTTCACGTGATGGTTCGAGCCATGTGCCTCAAATAAGGGAAACTGAAATTCCCGAGGCTCCGGCGATCACGGTCTATGACGAGGATATTCCATTTTAGATTGCCAAAGAACCGGTAGTCTTTGAACTACCAGGTAGATCTGTAAGCCTTAAATGCTGCTGATAAATATATTGGGCATTTTGCATTTGAGATTAAGGATCAGATTATTTAAGGAGAGTATTGTGGCTGAGTATGTACGCCAACCTCGAAAAAAGTACTGTCAGTTCTGCAAAGAGAACTCAGACTTTATCGACTACAAAGATGTTGCGCTGATGCGCAAATATATGACTGACCGCGGCAAGATTAAGCCGCGCAGAGTTACCGGTACTTGCACACAGCACCAACATGAACTTGCAGTTGCCATCAAACGTGCGCGCGAGATGGCTCTGGTTCCATATGCGGTTCCTGTTGTAAGCGGTCGTATTGACCGCAGGAGCCGTGGTTAGGAGGCCATGAAGTGAAAGTAATTCTATTAGAAGAGCTTAAAGGTCGTGGTGGTGAAGGTGATGTTATCGAAGTTGCAACAGGTTATGCTGTGAACTTTTTGTTCCCCAAAAAGATTGCCATCATGGCAACAAAAGGAAACCTGAAACAACTTGAACTTCGCCGTCACAACATTGCCAAGCGTGAGGCAGATCGCCTTGACGGTGCCGATAAGTTGATGGCTTCCCTAGAAGGAAAGACCATAAAAATTGGTGCTAAAGTTGGTGAAGAAGGACAACTGTTTGGTTCGATCACACCTGTTCAGATCGCTGAAGCTATCGCCGAGAACTTTAACACCGAAGTGGATCGCAGAAAGATCGACATTCACGGTCTTATCAAAACTGCCGGTCAGCACGAAGTGACTATCAGCATTTATCGTGATGTAAAGGCCACCTTGATCGTTGACGTTGTTGATGAGAAGGCATTAAATCAGACACCAGAGAGCGAAGAAGTAGTCGCTGAAGTTACCGAAGAAGCAGAGATCGTTGTTGCTGAGATTACCTCAGAGGCTTCTGAAGAAACAGCGGCTGAAGCTGCTTTGGCTGAAGAGTCAACAGAAGCCGGCGACGCAACTGATGAGGCTGTAAAAGAAGACGATGCAGAGCCTCTATCTGAAGAAAAATAGCCATACCAATAAAGCTATGCCGGCGATTATGACAAAAAGTCCAATCCAAGAGGCAACAAGACAACCCTTGTTGCCTCTGTTGGCAGCATCAATTAAGCGATCTGTCGTCGTTCTGCGCCTTCGGTAAAAGACTTCTCCCTTATCAAGCTTGGGCCAAGGCTCTTCTTTGATCAAATACCACTGCCCCTTACTTTCGATAATTTTCGTAAATTGCTCTTGATCTAACTCCAGCTTTAAATACGAACGGTGGGCAATTCTGTCCACAGTGTTTTTAATGAAGGCTGTAAGTGCACTTGTTATCTCCTCGCCCAACTCCGAATCGTAACAAAAACACACTGCTGTTCCTTTGATCGATTTTTCTTGAGCACTATATGTTGAATACGCTAAATAGCAATGTACACCCCACCCTTTTTGTAACGCTCTTTCTAGCTCTTCGTCCTCAAATTGAGTCACGCAGCGATCATCATATGAAAAAAATCCCAGCCCCTCTTCTGTTTGCTTAAGCGCCAGCTCAGTTCCTATAACACCGTCTGAGGTACCAAGAAATTGTTCACCTGCTTTACCTTGTGGCAAAAACTCTAAATACTTTGATAAATAGACATCCTTGACGCTTGGATATCTAGCCATACGCCTGCTTTGAGTTTCCTTGACCGTTTTTAGGTGATCACCCAAAGGATCCTTAAAACGATCATTAATTTGTGAGTTTTTTGTATTCATGTTGCAATTATATAACAAGCATTGGACTTAACTTGACATTAGGTATGATGTCTCTGTTAGACTATTACAATCTTTAAGGAGATAAGCAAAGGAGGGTGGAGATGGCAAAGAGGCCACTGCCCACAGGCGAAGAGCCGCCAAAAGGGTACGAATCCCTTTTAGAGGTTAAGAGCTCAACTGATGAGAAACATATAAATTGTGTTTTTATCAGCCAATTAGCAGCTATAGAGTTATCAGAAATTAATGCTATGCGTCAGCTAGCTTTTTCTAACGTAAAGAACTTAACAGGCTTAACTAATACTTTTGTCTCTTTTGAGCATGAGGTTAATTTGTTGCCCGGAAAAGAAATGACCGATAAGCTGCTTTTCAGGGCTTACAAAGGCAATACTTTGATAGGTTATGCCCTTGTGGTAATCGGTTGGCCTGATCGTGGCGAGTGGGTAATTCAGCATTTGGTTATCAACCCCAACTTCCGCCTTCAAGGTGTAGGATCCAGCATAGTAAGTAAAATTGAGGATTTTGCCTTGAGGTCTGAAGTAGACTCAGACAGAATCTTTGCTATTCCTTTAGAAGAAAAGGGCGCGATTTTTTGGCAAGGCATTGGTTACAAAGTTGAAAGCTCTCGCCAGTTCATCAAGATCGAAGACCTCGATCATGAACTGATCGTATATCGTAAAGAACTATAGACAAGCACAACAAACAAGCCTGCGTTTAGGTCATTTGGCTAGGGAAGCACCGATTTAATGCTTGTGCGTCAGATTCTGCTCAGTTTGCTTCAGATTTGTTTGAGCGGACAGCGGCACTACCTGGCGTAATGTCGTTGTCTGCTCAGACATAGCTGGGGCAAACTGTGCTGAAGATGACAGGCAATGATTAAATCGGTGCTTCCCTAGCACTCAGGATAACTGTCAAGATTGTTTTACGCTGTCCAAATATTCTGTCGCATAATGACTGGCGAGGTGTCCTTGACCAACAGCTTTGGCTATTTGGTCAGGCTTGCCAAGACAGTCACCTGCAGCAAAAACTCCCGGAATCTTTGTTTGCATTTTTTCGTCGATCACAATGTGGTCATCTTTTACCTCTAAGCCGGCGATGAGCATGCTTGGGGCAATACTGGGGCGTAGAATGAAGACACCTGCACAAAAGACAGACTCTGTTTCATTAGACTCTGAGTTGGTAAAAACAAGCTCTGTGACACCCATCATATCGCCTTTTATCTCAACAGCTTTTCCGATCATCACATTTATGTCTTTGTTTAATCCTTCTGCCGGCTTGGGTGAAATATATGTAACGCTGCTGGCAATTTCACTAAGAAAATTCGCCTCTTTTGGAGCTTCCGTACTCAGCCCGACAACAACTACATCTGTGTTTTTATAAAACATCCCATCACATGTTGCGCAGTGGCTAACACCTCGGCCAATGAAATCGCTCTCCCCTTCTATTGGCTTAACCGCATTTTTGCCTACAGCCAAGATGACCGCCTGAGCTTCAAATGCATCTTTGTTTGTTGAGATCGAGAAATACTTTCCTGTTGGCGCAATCGTTGTAACTCGCTCAAAAACAAAGTTAACGCCCATATCTTTGGCCTGACCTACCATTTCTTCTAAAAGCGCGCTACCGCTGATGTTTGGCATGCCCGGATAATTGCTGATCTTATGCGCTTTTGCCAACAGACTTTCACTGGGTTTATTGGAGATGATCAAGACTTCTTTATTCCTATTACGCGCTGTTATCGCCGCTGATAACCCTGCCGGTCCTGCACCGATTACTGCCAAATCATACATTGTTTTCTCCTTGCCTTGTTTTGCTGTTTAGAGCTGATGCTTGCAGCGCTTTCACCTATCTCAATACGTTTTTATTCCTACTCAGCGAATAGTCCAAAAGTAGCCTATAGAGCTCTCCCGTAGTTAATCCAAAATGCTGTGCCGCTTCAGGTACAAGTGATGTTCCGGTCATTCCGGGAACCGTATTGGTTTCAATAAGCCACGGTGTTCCGTCTTCTGAGATGATCATATCTGTCCGCGACAGACCGGCACATCTAAGTATTTCATGAGCTTTCTTAGCCGCTTGCAAGCAAGCTTGAGTTTCAAAGTCTGAAATCCTTGCCGGTATGATGTGGGTCGAGCCTCCCTTGGCGTACTTTGCCTCGTAGTCGTAAAACTCGCTGTTAGCAATAATCTCAATAACCGGCAAAGCGATAAGCTCCTCGCCATCATTTCCTAACACTGCGACTGTAACTTCAATGCCTTGAATGAACTCTTCGATCATCAACACTTCGCTGACTGCAAAACCGCTCTCCAAAGCCGCCACAAGCTCCTCAACGGTCTTAGGAATTGATACTCCAAGAGAAGACCCGTCACAAACAGGTTTGACCACACAGGGCAGTCCGATCTCTTCTATAAACCCATCGATGTCTGTTTTAGATAACTTCTGAGTTTTAAATATGGTGAGGAACTTGGCGGTCTTTAAGCCATGCAAATCATATAAGACCTTGCTGATCTCTTTATCCATAGATATAGCGCTGCCCTCAACACCGCTATGTGTGTAGGAAATGTCCAGCGTTTCTAAAAATCCTTGGATGTTGCCATCTTCACCGCCCGGACCGTGTAAGGCTATAAAAACTACATCCGGTTTATTGGTTAACAGCTCCTTAATAAAAGACTTGTCTTTGGTGTCTAACAGCACGACTTCAAAACCCTCGGCTTTTAAAACATCCGAAACGTTTCTCCCGCTGGCTAATGAGATTTCTCTCTCTCCGCTTGTTCCGCCATACAAGACAGAAATGTTTTTTATCTTGCCTGAGACAAGAGCTGCGGTCTCTTTTAACTCTGCTAGCTTGCTGCTTATTATGGACTCCATTTACCCTCTTTTACTCTAGGCTAATACTTAAGTACAACCGGACAGTGAGCTTTAGCTTATGCTGCCTTCATTGCTCGACAAGTTAATCTCCCTATCCATCATACCTTGCGTCCATGTAAGCGCAAACGCGCTCCAGCAGCACAGAATAATTATAGCTATAACTATGATGACGATTGTTGAGGTCTTTTTCACGCCTTGCACTCCAAAATCATGCCCAGCGTTAAAAACGCCGCCTGAAGCACTGCTTATACTGTATCGATTGTAAACGAGACTTTCTTTTATGAGTTATGCTTATAGACAGTTATAACCTAGTTGTTACTTTGGTTGGCATAAAGAATTGTGAATTGAGCCGCTTGTGTTGTTAAAAAGACCACATGCGTTAAGATAGTATAAATCCTGCAAAAATTATTATTAAAGGAACACTAATGTCTAAAATCATTGGCATAAAAAGATATAGCATTTCCGGTCTTGAGGCTTTACTAAAAAGCTGGGGTGAGCCAAAGTATCGAGCAAAGCAGCTCTTTAAGTGGATATATAACAAGCAAGTTGATGACTATTGCTCAATGACCGATCTGCCGAAGTCTCTCCAAGCCCGCCTGGCGGCTTCAGAGCCGCTTGTAAGCCCTAAAGTTCTAAAGGTGTCCAATAGCTCGGATGGCTCTTCAAAGTATCTTCTGGGGCTTTCTGATGGTTTGTGCGTGGAAGCCGTAGCTATCCCGGACAACAATCGTCTCACTGTGTGCTTTTCAACGCAAGTCGGTTGCGCTATGGGTTGTGCGTTTTGTGCAACCGGAACCCAAGGATTGACACGTTCCTTGTGGCCGGGAGAAATTGTAGACCAACTTATTGTTATCTCTAAGCATCTTAATAGCAGAGTTACAAATGCTGTCGCTATGGGTGAAGGTGAGCCTTTTGCTAATTACGAAAACGTTTTAGACGCCCTAAGAATCATGAATAATTCAGATGGGCTTGGCATAGGAGCTCGACACATCACTGTTTCTACTTGTGGCTTGGTTAAACCTATTGCTAAGTTTTCTAAAGAAGCTGAACAATTTACTCTTGCTGTCTCTTTGCACTCTGCAAATGAATCAACGCGCGGTAAACTGATGCCGATTTTTGCCGGGCAAAGTCTTGATGAGCTAAGAAATGCTCTTATAGACTATGCAAATGTATCCGGTAGACGTCCATCACTTGAAGTAACTTTAATGAAGGGTGTAAACGATACTGATCTTGAAGTTGACGCTTTGGTTCATTTTGCTCGTGGTTTACTGTGCCACATTAACCTTATTACGTTTAATCCTCCCAATAATGCGTCGAAGCATATTTTTCCCGACAAAGACTCAAGGTTGTTTATTCCCACTGATGCAAGGAGGAGTAAACAGATTGCCGGTATTTTAAGTAGAGCAGGGATTGAGTGTTCTATACGTCGCTCACGGGGTCAAGATATTGATGCAGCTTGTGGTCAACTTAAAGCTTCGATGAATATGTGAAGGGGGCGAGAGCGACCCCCTAGGCCGCCCCCGCCCCCTTACGCCCTTGGGAGAGGGAGGTGATATCTATAAGATATCAACACAAACAATATTACATGACAGCAAGAAGTTTTGGAAGCATATTACTTTAGCTGTTCGTGCCGCTAAACAGCACTTGCTTTTTTTAGAAGTTTATGCTAGTGAATTAGCTTTCTTTATTACGTACAAACTCGCTCGCTCTAATTTCAGCATCATTCCATGCGTTATCATAACTTTCTGCGAGAAGAGCTTTTTGATCCTGTTCATTATTGCTTAAAGATTTAGCAGTATTAATTTCACTCTTTATTCTGTTTACTTTCTCTGTCACAAACTGGACTTGAGTGACTACGTTTCTACTGGCTTCAAGTAGACTGCTCGCTTGTAATTCAACTTCACGCTTTAGCCTATCGTTTTTAGTAATTAAAATAGTTGCCACAATAGAAAAGAAAGCTAGTCCACCTATAAAAGAAAGTATTTTTACTTTATTGCTTTTCATTAGTCCTGCTCAATCTTTTCTAAAGATGTAGATATATTGTTGAAAATTCTTTCTAATTCTTCTTCGTCCTTAAACTCTATTTCTATTCTGTTCTTACCTCTCACACTTTTTACTTTGACATTTGTCTCAAGTTGCTGTCTTAGTTTTCTGGCTACTATCTTAAAGGATCTTGGTGATGGGGGGCGTTTAGCCCGCTCTATGCCATGAGTTCCGTATAATCTTGAAAATGCTTCTGCTTCTCTTACCGAAAGCTTCTCTTCAACTATCTTCTTTCCTAGCTTGATTCTCCCCTCTTCGTCCGGTACGGCAAGTATTGCTCTTCCGTGGCCTGAGGTTAAGAGTCCATCAAACATTAGCTCTTGTATTTCTTCCGGTAGACTTAACAACCTCAGAGCATTTGAGATAGTTGCTTGGTTTTTAGAAACTGCTTCAGCAACTTCTTTTTGCTTACACTTCTTTAAGTCAATCAGTCTCTGATAGCCGCGCGCCTCTTCAATCGCATTCAGATTATCTCTCTGGAGATTTTCTACGAGAGCGATCTCTTGTGTTTCAATGTCATTAGCAATAATAACTTTTGCTGCTATCGTTTTATAGCCAAGCTTTTTACACGCCTGCCAACGTCGCTCCCCTGCAATGATCTGATAGTCTTTTCCTTCAGGACGTACCAGAATTGGCTGGAGAAGACCATCTTTTTCTATTGAGCTCATCAGCTCAGAAAGCTTTTCTTCAGAGAAATCTGTTCTGGGTTGATTTGGGTTTGGAACAATCTGGTTTATTTTAATCTCAGTAAAGTCTGTACTAGCACCAGACTCTGCTTCTGCACTGGCTATCAATGAGCCTAAGCCCTTGCCAAGCCCACTCTTTCCTTTGCTTGTCTTTTCAGCCACGAGCAATCACTTCCTTTGCTAAGGCACGATAAGAATCCGCACCTTTCCCTTTTGGGTTGTACTCAATTATTGTCTGCCCAAAACTTGGGGCTTCTGCTAACTTAACTGTCCTCGGAATAACTGTTTTAAATACCTTTTCTTTAAAGAACTTGTTTATTTCATCAGATACTTGATTTGCTAGAGATGTTCTTGGATCATACATAGTTAGAAGAACACCTTGTATCTCCAGGTCTCGATTTAGCCTCATTTTGACAAGCTTTATTGTATCAAGAAGTTTTGACAATCCTTCGAGTGCATAGAATTCACTTTGGATAGGAATGATTAATTTGTCAGTTGCAGTAAGTGCGTTTATTGTTAGAAGACCTAACGAAGGAGGACAGTCTATCAACACAAAGTCATATATTCCTCTTGTTGGCTCCAACGTGTCCTTAAGTCTTGTTTCTCTTGATATTACTACTGCCAGTTCCGGCTCTGCTCCGGCAAGATCAATTGTTGCCGGAATAACGTCAACATTTTTCTGGTCTGTCTCTATTATAAGCTCTGCTGCCGGAGTTTCATTCATAAGTCCATCATAGACACTCTTGGTATCGTTGCTCTTCTCTATACCAAAACCACTGGTAGCATTTCCTTGTGGATCAAGATCGACCACTAAGACTTTCTTTCCACGCTCGCCTAATGCAGCTCCCAAATTAACTGCTGTTGTTGATTTTCCTACTCCACCTTTTTGATTTATAATTGCTAAAATCACGGTATTCTTCGGTTTACTATTGTTTGTTGCCACACTACCTCCTTTTACTATAAAGAAAGTATAGCTGTTATTTGATGATTTTAAATTACTAAAATGAAGAATCTTTTGACAAATTTAAGTTAAGTGGTACTTTTATTAAGCTGAAAATCCAGCATTGTGTTTATGTTCGTAATTAAACTTATTTCACGTGAAATATTTTTAATCCTTTTAATCATGGTTTTATCCTCTACCTGTACTCAAGGTTAATGTATAGATCGATTATTTAACAACCGCACTGCGTCAAAGTGATTTTTTAGAATAGTGTTAATTGATTGCTTGTGCTGTTGCGTTCCACATGATCCGATATTTCTTTTTTAAGCAAATGAACTACCAGACGCAATACTTACACTAATTAGAGTCCTCTGTGATAAAACCTAGTGGAGTGCATATTAAATGCTAGTGCATCAGATTTTGTATAGCTTTTTACAGGATCTGTTTGAGTAGGCGATAGCGCTTTCTGTCATAATACAGCTGTCTGTCCTATCTTAACTAGTGAAATTTGCGCAGAAGCTGGCGTGGAATGATTAAATAGGTGCTTCCGTAACACAATAATTCATTAACTAACAAATCTGCGCTTTATTGTACTTTCTCCTACAATAGAGGCTTTTTTTGTGCCATACCAACACGCCTTGGCAACGATATTAAGGGGTCTCCTGTTTTCTCAAATACAACTAATGTTCTACTACTTACTCCATCAGACAGAGTTATTGGTTTTACTTCAGTTATCGATAGTCCTAAGGTCTCTTGTAGTTTTTTAGCACTATCTGTCTCATCTTTAGGTAGATTACCTTTATATGCAATCAAAGTTCCGCTTTTTGTAAGTAGGGGAGAGGCCAGCTCCATGACAACAGGTAAGGTGCTTAAGGCTCTTGCAGTAACTACCGAAAATGAGTTATTACTTTCAACAGCTAACTCTTCGGCTCTTTTACTGATTGTATTAATCTGCTTTTCAAGTGAACTGTTTTTTATAAATTCGTTAAGCACCTGTATCTTCTTTGTTCTGGCTTCTACTAACGATGTTTCCCTACAACTAGCTATAGATAGAGGTATTCCTGGAAATCCGCCACCACTTCCTATGTCTACAAGCTTGCCCTCAATTGCTTTGTTTACAAACCTTAGTCCGGTCAGAGAGTCTTCAATATGAAGAACTTCTGCCGCCGCAACATCAGTAATGCTTGTTAAGTTGATTTTTGTATTCCAAAAAAGAATATGACTCAAGTGATTTTCTATAAGTTCAACTTGATAATCACTTAAGTCACATTCTAAGACTCTATTTAATTTATCTCTAAGTGTTTCTTTCTTCATCTGCTATCTCCTGACAAGATTTCTTTACACGAGGATTATTGTCAAACAATAGCATTACTGTCAACTATACTTACTAAGAATTGCTATTTACTTCCTTAAACAGGTTTTATTACTACATATCTATTTGGCTCTATACCTTCAGAAGATGTCATAACTCTTCTGTCTTCTCTCAGGGCTATATGAATTATTCTTCTCTCATAAGGGTTCATAGGCCTTAGACTAACCTCATGCTTTTGCCTTATAGCTCTGGCAGCAGAAGACTTTGCAACACTAACAATCTTTTGCTTGCGTCTTTGTTTATATCCTTCTATGTCAATCACCACAGGATATCTAAAACCAAGCTTCTTGCTTACCATCGCTGATACTAGGAACTGTAACGAATCCAAAGTCTTTCCATGTCTGCCAATTAGAACAGCAAGATTATCTCCTACTATATCTAGAATAAGCTCTCCGTCTTCACCTTCGTATTCATCTATCTCTGCTTCGTCTGCACCAAAATATCCTAAAACAGATCTTAGCGCTTCTATTGTGGTGTCAGCCACTAAATCCAGTTCTTCTTCAGTTAACTTACTTTCAGCTTTATTAAAGCTTTTATCATCTTCTGAATATATGTCTTCTTCATTGTCATCAGACGTATTAAGCTCTGTGTCTTCATCTAGCTCATCAGCTTCATCATCATTATGGTTGTCAGTGCTTTCTCTTTCAAAAGCAGTTTTATAGACTCTAACGATTGCTTCTGTCTTACCGCNNATTTTTTTCTCCGCCTCTTTCATAATTTCGACCTCAACAGCATCTCTGCTTACACCAAGCTGCTCAAGTGCACTGCTAACTGCTTCTTCAACACTTGCAGCAGTAACAATTACTTCATTTTCCATGCTGGCTCCTTCTTACTATCTTTTAAAGTGCTTTCCTCTGCTACTTAGATTTTTTTGGTCTACTCTTTTTGGTTTTTCTCACAACTTCCACTTTTACAGGTGTTACTTCAACAACTTCTGCTGCTGCTTTAGCGTCTTTTGCCTCAAGCATTTTTCTTGATCCAATTTGCTGAGCCACACCTATCAAAGAAGTGGCGTCCCAATATAAGAGAACACCTGCCGGCATTGTCCATCCAAACCAAAGCATGATGGCGGACATTACACCAAACATTATTAGTTGATTACGATCTCTTTGTTTGCTCATAAGTATAGGCACCAACATAGAAACTGAGAATAAAAGTAGCAATATTATATGTGGTAGTGCTGTTGCTATACCATGTTCAGCAAATACTGTACCCGGTGTGTCTGAAAGATTTGAAATAATCCCATAAAACTTTGCCGGTAGTGCTGTTGCTAAGTCCAGCCCGGATGCTTCAATATACTTTTGGAGATCTCTTAGTACCCAAAAAAGCGCTATTGCAATTGGCATTTGAAGAAGCATTGGTAGACATCCGGCAAGAGGATTAAACTTAGCCTCTTGATAGACTTTCATCATTTCTTCATTCATCCTGGTAGGATCACCTGCATACTTTGCTCTAATCTCATTGATTAAAGGTTGCATTTTTTGCATTTTATAGGATGATTGAAATTGTTTTCTGGTTATTGGATATATTATTATACGAAAAAGTACTGTTATTAGCAGAATTGCAAGACCCCAGTCGTGGCTGAAGCTATAAAACCACTTAATTACCTCAAATATGCCTTGTAGAAATGCATCCCACACAAAAGCCTCCTGTCATCTGTGCTTATGGCACAGGATCATAACCACCCGGATGCCAAGGGTGACACCGGGAAATTCTTTTTACACTCATCCATCCGCCTTTTATAAAACCATACTTCTTTACGGCAGTGTATGCATATTCCGAACATGTAGGAATATAGCGGCAAGACGGAGGAAATAAGGGTGATAATACACGTCTGTATATGGTAATACATAAGAGCAATATTTTCTTAGGGATTTCAATTATGAATTTAAGTATTCTGCCCAGCGTCTTCATAATTATCTGCTTTTATTTACTTTTTATTAAAGCTTCTTTTATGGTCTCGCTCTTTACTTTGACCATATCTTTTATAACACTGTCATAGCATGTATCTAATATTTGCGTTTTTGCTATTAAAACAACATTTTTACCCGACCAAGGAGCACCTGCTTCTTTGGCAGCTTCTCTCATTATCCTTTTTGCCCTATTTCTTTTTGGCGCGCTTCCAAGTTTTTTACCGGCAATAAATGCAACGCGGCCATCTTGACCGCGTTTGTCATTTACATTTGCAATTAAGGCTACCAGGTGTCCTGTGTTGATCCTTCGCGCTGTATTAAACATTAAGGATATCTCAATAGTGGACTTGATGGTGTTCTTCACACCGTTCACGCCATCTCTTTAATCTATCTAAACGCAAAGACGCTTACGTTGCTTTGCGCGACGTGAAGCAAGTACTGCACGACCACCCTTAGTCGCCATACGTGAACGAAATCCATGACACTTCGCACGTTTGCGGTTATTTGGTTGGTAAGTTCTTTTCATAGCTGCTCATCCTTCTATTTTGCCCTGACTGGACAGAGCTTGATAGTATAAAGTTTGACCTAAGCTCTGTCAAACAGAATCGTTTTTATTCTTTTCACTTTTTCACTTTTCAATTAGTTTCCGTAAAAGTGTTGAAATTTCACGAAAATGTTGAATTCTTTTCCACACCCTGTGGAAAATGTTGAAAACCTATAAAACAGCCAATTTGTCCTGTGGAAAACGCCCTTTTTCCGTTATAATCCTCATCTTGACAAGCGATAAAAAAGGGTTAACGTAGCATTGTTATCAATTGTTTATCGATGATGTTTTTGCTGTTTAACAGCACATTTTGGACGTTCCTTGAAAAGAGAATCTGTATTTTTCTGTATAGAAAATTGGAGTTTGTTGCGTTTTACGTGTTATAAAAGAAATTTCATTAATACTAGCTGTATTTTCTTTATTTTTTTGGGCTGATGAACATGTTTTCATGTTTCATTTCATGTTTTTCACATATTTCACTGTTTTTCCACAGAATGTTGAAAAGCTTTTTTGTTTATGAAAACTACCTGCTTAAACGGTGTATCTGTTTTCATTCTGAGATATAAAGTTTCAGGCTACGGCCTCTTTCAGCGAAAACTGTTTGGTTTTTTAGTGAGTTTTTCCACATTTTTCATTTTTGCTTTGTGGAAAACTTTCTATTTTTCTTATTTTTCATTATTTTTACAAGAAATAAAACAAATCTTTACAAGAGAGGAGGAATCATATTGCCTGACTTAAATCACCACAGTGTCTCGGCACAAACTTATATTAATAACTTACACCCTGAACAAACAGCAATAGGTAATGAAGAGCGATTTTTGGAAAACAATCCATACGCATATATAAGTACGCGTGCGCGCGTTGCAATATATGATGATCTTCTCTCTGGCAGATATTGAGCCGGCACCGATTATGGATTTTATTGAAAGTATAGCTTCCACTACTTATGATTACGCAAAGAGACAAGGTGGCGAGCTACCTTACACCGTAATTCGTGAAATTGCAGAAAACTTTATTCATGCAAATTTTAAAGAATGTGTGGTGTCTATACTCGACAATGGCAACACCATTCACTTTTCTGATCAGGGGCCCGGCATTGAAAAGAAACGTTTGGTTTTACAGCCCGGTGTTTCTTCTGCGGTCTCAGATATGAAACATTACATTCGTGGTGTAGGTTCTGGTCTTCCGATTGTAAAAGAGTACCTAGAATACAAAAGTGGACATCTTTCAATCGAAGATAATGTTAGAGGGGGAGTAATAATCACTCTTTCTGTAATTCCTGATCAGACCATGCAAAAAGAGCATGCAAATTCCTTTATTGCTCGTGAGATTAAGCAAGATAAAAGCCACTTGCCGGATCTTGATAAAAGAAGCCTGATGGTTTTACGATTGTTTTATGACAATGGAATGTTGGGGCCTAGTGATATTGTCGATCCGCTTGATGTAAGTGTCACAACAGCACATAGAATATTGGTTGATCTGGAAAAGCGTGGTCTTATAGAACAAGCTCCAAACAGAAAAAGGATTCTCTCTAGTGTGGGTGTTTCTTATTTCGAAGCCAATGACACTCATAATAGCCTGGATAATATATAAACCTTTAGAGAGGGGTAAACTTGTCAGACGGAGTACATGAGCTGTGGAATCAGACAGTTTCATATATTAATCAGCGAAACAATGCTGACCAATCTCAAATATCAAGTTTTCTTGGTTATTTAAAACCGGAGGCTTTGTCAGAAAGCGAGCTTGTTGTATCTACAAACAACAAGTTTGCAAAAGGTTGGATTGAAAAGAATTATTTTAATGACATAAAAGATGCCTTGTTTAATGTCATTGGTATTGATTTTAGTTTTAGAATTGTCGTTTCAAACAACTCTCAAGAAGACACTGCTTCTATAAATCAATATAGTATATCTTCTGTTGAGCCGTCTATTAATATTGGTTCTATGGTTAACAGTAATTCTCCTTTACAAAACACACATCCCACTTATCATGCTTATCCTCCCAGCGTAGCTCAGGTGTCTCCATTAAATAATTCTGCTATTTACTCTCATGACGCACAGAAATCTATGTTTCATGGTGACGCGTTTTCTGATGGAATGTCTACACCTACAGCTTTTAAGGAGAATGCAAGCGTTTTAGGGGATACTTCCATGGGTTTTGTTGGCGCACAGCGTAAGCCTATCTCTGACGAACGTACATTTGAGTCTTTTATTGTTGGAGATTCAAATAGATATGCTTTTAGTGCGGCTTTGGGTGTTGCTAAATCTCCGGGTAATATTTATAACCCTTTATTTATTTACGGAGATTCCGGTTTAGGAAAGACACACTTACTTTTAGCTATAGAAAACTATATTCGTGATAATCAAACTCATTTAAAAACTACCTATGCTCAAACATCCGACTTTGTGCGAGACTTTACTCAAATGCTTTATAACGATGATAAAAGGCGGCAGTTTGAACAACAATATCATCAGGTTGACGTTATTTTATTAGATGATGTGCAATATCTGGAAGGTAAAGTTGAAACAACAGGAGAAGTTTTTCAAATATTTAATGACTTCACCGCACAAAACAAACAAATTATCTTAAGCGCTGATCGTGCTCCAAACAGCATACAACTTGACGAAAGATATAAAAGTCGTTTTGCTTCCGGAATAACTATTGATATTCAACCACCTAACTTTGAGACGAAACATGCAATATTTGAAAACTATCTTGATTTCTGCTGTCGTAAATTAGAAAAAATAGAAATCAAGGATTTCTTTAGCCAAGATATTGTTGATAGAATTATTGAGCTTTCTAGCGACAACATACGTGAGCTTGAAGGAGCAACAGCATCTTTGGTGGCTTATTTGTCTGAAAGACAAAAACAGAGGCGTTTTGATTCACTAACAATGGAAGAAGTTGAGAGATGTATTTCTAATGTTTTTATGAGAACCGCCGAGAAACGTGTGAATATTTCAATCATCCAGAAAGAGATTGAACGTTTTTATCATATTAGTCATGATGATCTAATAGGTAAAAAGCGCTCGCAGGGCATAACTTATCCGCGCCAAGTTGCTATGTATTTATCTCGTAGTATGACCGGTGAATCGTATCCGGACATTGGTAAAGCTTTTGGCGGAAAAGATCATACTTCTGTAATGTATGCTTGTAATAATATAGAACAAAAAAGGCAATTGTCTAAGAATGTAGAAAATGAAATTAAAAGCCTTGTGGATTTGATTAAGAAATAGGTTGTGGAAAACTTGTTAGGTTTTTGTTCTAGTTTTGTGTATGAAATTAAGAGAAATGTGGAAAGATATTAATTATGAGAAAACAGCAGCATAAACGATGTGTGATTTTAAAAGATTTATCACAATGGATACACCGAGAACGACATGTTGGTTTATCTTGTTGTCCACTTTTCCACAGCCTCTATTAAAACTACTTTTATTTTTA